>FWWM01008599.1_pt1 | contig 19472 bp, 13 predicted proteins | sample 2228351 | NCBI WGS metagenome assembly FWWM01 (sample SAMEA103939774, study PRJEB20133) | metagenome
CACCGACCCCACACCGGAATCGGCGGCAAAACACCCGCAGAACGCGTCCACAACGTCAAAGGGAACTACAGCTAGCTCTCGATCGCCGACCGCCTCTGGCGTCGGACTCTACGATCCGATCTCCATCGCGCGCACCAGGGGCATTGGCTGGCTTCAATCTTCGCGCGCTCCCAGTCTCGTTTTAGGAGGTCTTGGAAGTGCTCGACCACGGCGAGCCCACCTTTTCGCGAGGGATCCGACACGAACTGATCGATACGACGCATCGCTTCCTGGTCCCTGTACGGGTTCAGCCGCAGAACTACTGCGTCACGGAGACGCCGACGCTCGTCTCGATCGCTGGTTGCCACCAGATCCGGGATCAGCACGCGGAGGGCGTCTCTCCATTTCTGGCGTTCCTCGATGACGGACTTGTGCTTAATGTTTCGGGAGACGCTCCAGACGCTGACGAGCGCACCTACGAATATTCCGATCAGTGCGGCGACGCCGACCGTAACCCAGTAGTCGCTCACTCGCCGAACGCGTCCTCGAGGGGGCGAGCCGGCCGCGAGGCGGCGTCTCGCACACTTGACTCTTCGTCGAGCGAGAGGATCTCCAGCGAGTCCGCGGGAGTGGCAGGGTGTTGAGCAACCAGCTGCCGGACATCCGCTCGCTCGCTGTAACCGAGCTTACGTAGGACGTCAGCGGGCGACGCTGGATTTGCCGCTGCTGCAAGCTGGCGTTGCCAACGGGATTGACCTTCAGCGCGATCGGCCTGTTCCGCGATGAATGTGGCGGGCGCGCAAGAGTTCGACAAGAGACTCAGCAGTACCTTTTCGCTGTCGTCGCGGGATAGTGCCACAAGCGCCGGAGTCGGGGTCGAGCGGTTCGCCGCAACAGCTGCACGGACTCTCGCCGAGCGGTCACGAGCGAGATTCGCGAGGACCGGACCGGGAGCATCCTTGTTCCCGGCCACGGCAGATCTGACGTCGTCGCTCGTCGATCGTGAGAACTCGATGAGCGCGTCAACTGGAGTGTCTTCGCGACCAGCTACCGAGGCTGCTGTCCGCCCAACGTTGCCGTATGCGGCTTTGCGAACCGCCTCCTCTGGATCGACGAGCAACTCAAGAAGCGCTTGCTCGGTCAGGTCAGGGCGAGGAGTGCTCAGGCCGTCGACCCGCGCATGGAACGACGCCACAGCCTCCCGCACGCTCACATCCTTCGAGCGCGCCAACAAATCAAGCCTAGATGGGGACACCCGCCAACTGCGCTGGCCCGGACGGCAAACTCTGCTCATCAGTGACATGTCGACGCGTCCGTCATATCCGGTTGGGAAGTGGAGCGGAGGATCCGTCAACTCTCGAAGCCACTCTCCCGACCACCCTTCGTCTGGATCTTGCTCCCTTCGCAACAGGTCACAGATCGTTCGACTTGCAGATCGCCGGACCCGCTCCTGCTCGTCATTCGCTAACGCTTGAAGCTGGTCAAAACTGGCCCACTCGCTGCAGGCCACCGCCGCGCGGACAGACGGGTCAGAGTCACTCGCGAGCTGGTCCATCGCTGCCGCATCTGCACCATGTCGGTGAGCACGCGCCGCTCTCAACGTCGCGCTGGGAGAAGATGCCATATACGACAGCTCGCTCTCGCTCAGACTCCGGCGGTACCAGCCGACGGTTGAGTATTGGTACCCGTCGGAGAAATCGTCGTTCGCTATCGAAGTCCCTAATCCGCGCGCGACGTGTGGAGCCAAAGCCTTGTCCTCCGCGAGCTTCTCAAGCAGATCCAGCGGGCTGGCGGCATTGCGCGCGACCGCCATACGGGTGGTCTCGTCGGGGGACTGCGCCCAGACGCGTAAGAGTTCAACGAAGTCCTTGGGCGGCGCGTCACGGTTTCTACCCCAGCCCGCGGTGTTGTTGTCCAACCGATCAATCAGGTCTTGACGCGTAACAGCATCCGCCTGCAGCGCAACGAGCTGACTGAAACTTAGGTGCCCCCGGGTTATCACGGTAGACCGGAGTCTTTGATCGTCTAGCAGTTGTATCAACGCGGCCTCAGGGAGTCTTCGATTTTCTATGACCGCGCGACGGACTTCGAGCGATGTGTCCGTCGATAGGCGCTCGAGTAGCGCGTCGCTCACGGCGATATCGTTCTTCGCCAGTGCGGCACGAACGGCCTCCGAACCATGATCCGCAAGAACCATGGCGGCTTCTTCCGGAAGTGAGTACGAGCCGGCAAGCTCGATCAGTGCACCCTGGTTGCTACCGCGACGGGCCAACGCGATCTGACGGTCGTCTCCGTGATAGCCGCGCGCAACGTCCATAGCGAGTTTGTCGTCGATGCGCTCATAGGTGGCGACTTCCGACCAGAGGAAACGTAGCCGATCAACGCTAATGTCCTCCGTTCGATTCCAGCTACGCATGAAGGCGATCGCCTCCGCCGGTGTCGCGAGATTGTGGCCAGCTGCCCGATAGACATCTCGTTGCCCGTCGCGGGCCAGAAGCGCTAAAGACGCCGGCGGCGTTAGTTCGTGTTTCGCCGCGACCGCCCGCCCGTTGCTACTCTCGCTCAGCGCGAGCACGGCAAGGTCGTCGCACGTCAAGTCGGATCGTTCGCTTTGGCTCAAGTCCCTCGCGTACCTCCACGCGGAGCCAAGGAAGACGTTCCAATGAATGGTGCGATAGAGCGTGTGGCCAAACCGCATAACCCAATACCACTCATTCGCGTCACTGGCGCGATCGTCCTGAGTGGCGCTCAACGCGAGCCGCCGAACAGTCTCGATCGGCAGAATGCGCAGAGAGCGCGGGACCCTCCGATAGTCGGGCTGTGAGGTTGAACTCATGTCACATCGCCTCCGTCATGGACTCCGCTGCACTCCTGGCCAGTGAATTCCGGTGATGCACTCTATTGGAGCTCGGCGAGACTGGTCCACATCAGAATCTATTTTCAGCGGTAATTCTCGAGTCGAGCCCAGTATCCCAGTGCCCGAGCAGCAGATCCTCCGTCTTCCTGGTGGGGATCATCCGCGCCGTCACGAACCGCGAATGCGCCGCGACGATCACCAGCACCGGCAACAACGCCATCGTGCCGTCTTCGAGCGGGATCTTCCGTGGCAGGAACCAGAGATCACACTGCGCGGCATCTCCAGCCGTCCAAGACAACCGGTCTGCGGGGTCGACCGGGCGATGCTCCGGCCGCAGCCGACGGATGTTGTCGCGGAACCACGTGATCGACCCGGACCACTCGACCCGCTCCGCGATCACCGTCGCCGGCATCGACGGATGCTCCGCCAACAGCGCCCGCACTCGCGCCTCGAACGGCGAGAACGACGTAGCCTGCGCCGGCCGCTCATACTTCGGCGGCCGATCCGACCGTACCGCCCCGGCAGCCGTCTCACGCGCTATGCCAAGATTCCGAGCCACCTGCCGCTGCGGCACCCCGTCAGCAACGAGCCGCCGAATCAACGCCCAATCTTCCAAGGAGATCACCCACCCAATCTGGTCTGGGTGGCCTAGTTTTCAACCGGGTGGTTTCCAGTGATCGTCGCAACGAGAACGATCAGAAAGGTGTTCTCGCATGTCGTCTCGTCGTGTTCGGAAGGGGCCGGGTCGTCGGCCGATGACGGAGAAGCGTCGCCGCTTCTTGGAGATGATGGCGCAGGGCTGGACCTTGCGCGGCGCGTGTCGAGAGCTGGAGATCCACCGCTCGACGGGCCAGCTCTGGAAGAACGGCACGACGGTGCGTCGCAAAGATGGCACGGTCAAGTTCGTGCCACCGCTCGAGCCGCTCACCGTCCGTGTCATTTCACCCCGGTTCCTCTCGGAGGACGAGCGGGTGCAGATCGCTGATCTCGCAGGCCGCGGCCACGGGCCGACGGCGATTGGGCAGCTGCTCGGGCGATCCCCGTCCACGATCAGTCGAGAGCTGCGGCGCAACCTGCACCCGTCGGGGTACTACCGGCCGTTCCATGCGCACTCCATCGCTGCTTCCCGTCGACGCCGCGCGCATCCGCTAAAGCTGATCGCAGATCCGGTGTTGAAGGCGTACGTGATGGGCAGGCTACGTGAGCGGTGGAGTCCGCAGCAGATTAGCCGGGCGCTTCGGCTCGCCCACCCCGAGGACCCTGCACGGCGGGTCGCGACGGAGACGATCTATCAGGCGATCTACCGCCCCAGCACCGGGATCTTCCGCAAGCCATCAGCCTCCCCATTGCGCACCGGCCGTGATCATCGTCGCGGCCATACGCGACAGATCCGAGCCGGGCGGAGGTTCGCGCAGCCGATGCTGTCCGTCCACAGTCGCGGCTTCGAGCCCACCGACCGGTCCGAGGCAGGGCACTGGGAGGGCGACCTCATCGTGGGCCCGCACAACCGATCTGCGATCGGCACCCTGGTGGAACGTCAGACTCGCTACGTCAAGCTGCTTCACCTGCCGGCGCACAACTCGCTCGAGCTGCACGCCGCGCTGGTGCGCACGTTCGGCCAGCTCCCGGCGCCGTTACGCCGAACCCTGACCTGGGACCAGGGCACCGAGATGGCCAGACACCTCGACATCACGGCCGACACCGGCGCCCGGATCTACTTCTGCGACGCCGCGAGCCCCTGGCAGCGCGGCAGCAACGAGAACGCGAACGGACTGCTCCGCCAGTACTTCCCGAAGTCGACCGACCTCTCCGTCCACACCGCCCGCGACCTCGCCCGCGTCGAATCCGAACTCAACCGGCGACCTCGAATCGTCCTCGGTGACCGGACTCCCGAAGACCTCTTCAGAGCTTTGCTAGCCTCCGAGAAATAACCTCGTTGCGACGACCGCTGGAATGCAAGCCGTCGCTATGGCCTACTTTTCGAGCGTCGTCGACAAGAGATCCACACCGGGTTTCAGCCAGAGCCGGCCAGGCCCACCGATATGGCTCCTCCACCTCACGGAGGAGCTCACTCAGTGCGACACGCGACTCCGTCCGCGAAACATAGACGCCCACGGTGGCACCCTCCCGAAACCCACCTCCCCACGAGTTCGAGCCGCTCGCCGACGTCAACGAGTAACAGAGTCGGCGTCACCGCTTGCGCGCGTGGAGGTCCCCCGTCCCCGACACCCTGCATTGATGCCCATCCCCCGCAGGGCTTGGGGCGAGAGTCAGTCGATGGAGATGATGAGGTTCACCCCATCGTCGGGGTGGTATCGCCACTCCGCCTCGTAACCATCCCACTCAGCATCCTGCACACCGTCGAGCGCACGAGTGGAATTGACCGCTTCGGTGACACGTGCCGGAGCGTCGAGCTGTTCGAGTGCACACCCGAGCCAGAATGTGCTGACGCCGAGGGGGTCGGCGTCTTCACCTTCTGTGGTGACGATGAGTGTCTTACTGTCGTCGACGAGTCTCAACCGGTCCGCTGCGTGGTCTTTCAGCAACGCCGTGGTCGTGTCCCTGTCCATGCCGGAGATGTAGATGGCCGACTCAGGGTCATCGATAGCGTCAATGACTTTCAGCCCCTGGCACGTGTCCATCGCCGTTTCGAGACCGTTCGGTCGGGTGAAGAAGAACACTGCGGCCGCGACGATCGCAGCGACGACCACAACGCCAGCTCCGATGAGCACGAAGGCTTTCGTCTTTCGTGGCTTGCGTGCAGGCGCCGGCTCGCCAGCCGCGGCTGCGTCCTCAGCTGAGGTCGGAGGAAGCGGAGGCGCAGGTGTTCCCGCGGCCAGCTCAGGGGTGGCGGCAGGCGTCTCCGTGGGAGCGGCTGGCGTCCGCTGCGCGGGGGCACTCGCGGGAGGTGGCCCCGGCGCGAACGGGTGGTTGTCCCACTGCCCGTCCCGCGGAGGTGTGCTGTTTGTCGGCTCGTTGGTGCTCATCGGTCCCCAGATGTGTGCTCTCTATGAGAAGGCTCTCATTCAGCACACAGTAGCGGGACCAGACGGCCCAGCGCGTTGCATTGAGCCATCGATGTACGGGCCTACGTCGTCGAAGGACCAGAGCTGGAGTGGGCGCGGTCAGGTTCTTGACGTCGACGTAGGCGCGGCGGGACGGGCGGGAAACGAACCGTTTCACGCTGACGAGGTCGGTGCCGCCGAAGTCGTGGACAGGAGCTGGTTCTCGAGCCAGTTTGGATGCGGAGAGGGTCGGTGACTCTCGATGCGACTCACGCGGGGAGAGCCGTGAGGTCGAAAGTGGAGACCTCGATCAGGTACGTGCGAAGGTGCCCGCAGGGTGGCAGCTCACGAGTGTCCGCTCCGCATATTCGGGTGGACCGATACTCTCGTCCCAACAGCTGGGGAGCACCATGACAAACACACCACCGCCGGGCTGGTACCCGGCACCGGACTCGAACGGCACGCGCTATTGGACGGGCACCGCCTGGGCGCCGGCGCTGCCGGTGGCGGCCGCGGGGACTGCTGCTGCTGTGTCGCGCTCGTGGAAGCCGCAAGCAATCGCGGGCCTCATCGTCTCCGTCGTCCTGTTCATCCTGTTCGTCCTGAGTTTGTCCGCGTACTCGGGTGCGAGCTCGAGGGCGAACAACGCTGAGGAAGCGTTGTCCTCTGGTGGACAGATAATCGACACCGGCGCCACCGCAGAGCTTGAAGCGCGCGCAGCGGAACTAAACGCACGGGAGCAAGCCCTCGCTGAGCAGGAGGCTGCCCTTGCGGAGCAGGAGAACGCGCCAGGCGAGTGGGTGACCACATCCATCGTGGACGGCATCTACACAATCGGCACCAGCACCGAGCCGGGCGTTTACCGTACAGAGCAGGTCGGCGAGTACTGCCAATGGAACCTGTACAAGACCGGCACGGGAATCTACGAGCCCGGTGGCACGATCAACTTCGGTGCAGGCGAGCCCGGCCCTATCCAGGTGACACTGTCCGAGGGACAGGATTTCTCATCGTCTGACTGCGGCACGTGGGAGCGCATCGGCTGAGGCTATCGGGAGCTACGTAGCTTCCTTTGGACAGGAGCCTCGACCTTCAGGAACTCACGCGCCCACTATGAGCGCGCCCTTGCTCCGCCACGGCATTGCTCTAGCGTTGAAGGGCTGGTTCATGAAGCGCGCCAGCCTCAAGGGCACCAAACAAGCTCAGGCCGCTTCGAGATGCGACGCCCGAGTGACAGCGGGTCCGGTTGCTGGAACAGGAAGTTGAGATCCTGCGTCGTGCCGCCCCGCATCTGTCGCAGGTGTCGCTTCCAAATAATGCTCCCGCTGGTTCGTGAACTGGCCGCTGATCGGGTTCCGATCGCCGTGACCTGCCGGGTGTTGGGATTCTCGAAACAGGCGTTCTTCGCGTGACAGGCCAACCCCGTGTCGCAAGGCGACTGGGATAACGCGCATCTGACGAACTCTGCGGTCGACCTTCAGCTCTGCGCAACGCCGTCGCCCTGCGAGCCCCTGCCGGGACAACGCTGCACGAAGGTCACCTGGATAGAGCGCAGTCCCTCGCTGTCCGTCTGCACTGCAACCTCACCAGTCGCATCGCGGTCACGGTAGCTGCCAGCGATGTCTGCGTACTCGCCGCACTGCTTCTTCGCCATTTCACTACTCGTCGGCGCGTTGCTGCGCACCATCCAGAACCGCGGCACGATCACACGCTGCGGTGGCAGCGCCGGAGCGGCAATGTTGGACCGACGTTGCCGGGTTCCTCGACGCCCCCCCGGGGGAAGGCGCGCTCGATCCTCACTATCGCCAGATCTCGAGCGCGCTGGGGTCCCATATCTCCGTTTGCGCCACTCCCTCGTAGAGATAGATCTCGCCGGTACCGCACACCGTTGCGCCGGGCTCGATCGGGTCGAGGTAAAGGTCCCAAAAGATGAAGGTGAAGCGTTCAGTGGACGGATAGTCCCGCCCCACGTTCACGAATGTCCCGTCGTCGGTACCGCGAATGCTCACAAGTGGGCCGCAAACACGCTGGACGGTACCTGCATGAACCCCCGCTTCGTCCCATCCCAGCCCGCCGTCCGGCCACGTCGGCGCCGCGGGTGCCGCCGGCGCCGGGGCTTGGCCGAAGCTACATCGACCGTCCTGCGCGAGAAGCTCGACGGCCTCGGATCGCCCACCATAGCCGAGTAGCTCCTCGCAGGAGTCGATAGCGAACTCACTGTCCGTGGAGTTGGCGAGATAGTCAATGGCAATCTCATACTCGTCGGAGCAAGAGTCTGTGAGTGCTTGAATGACGGAGTCGATGTCGCCTGTACCAGAACGCTCGAACTGGATCGCAGCACTAAGCAGGTTGGAGCAACTCGGTTCGACGGCGTTCGAGCTGTAGCCGTAACCACTCGTGCAACCTGTCAGACACGCTGCGATTGCCGTACCGACGAACGACACGGCTGCAAGGCGTATGACTGCCCTCACGACGCAAAATCCTGGCCGGAGATGGGGGCGCCTTCAAGGACCGCCGCCCTAGCGATGGACGGCGAAGATAGCGAGCGTTCAGTGTTCCCCAGCACATGCCCCCCAGAGACATTGACCCAGCGATTCTCCGCTCGACATAGTGGGTCACTCACGCGTGCTGTCAAGCGGGGATCTCGGACGAACTGCAGACGGGGTTCGAACGCATCTAGTCGACGCGGTTGCGTACACTTCCTGGCGTTGGCGGACAGGAGCCAAACCGGCATCTTCTTCGGGGAGGCTATTCTCGCCCCGTCTTGGCCGCAACCCGCGGACGGCCGGCAGCCTGCGGTCTCTGCTGAGTTGCCGAGCAGTGAGTTCCGTGTCGAACAAACGGGGCGGTCTCAAGCGCCCCAGAACACTCAGCGCCGATCCGTTTCTGCGATCAGACCATCTGCCCGTCGTTACGATGTGAGAAATAGTCGCGCGATCGCCGGTCGAGGGGAATGTGCGGTCATCTGACGCGGGGATACTGAGGGCAATGTGAGTGGCACAAAAGACACTGCTTCGGCGCTGAAGCTCTGGCGTGACGGACTGATCGGTCTCGACAAACGCAGCCGGCTGCTCCGCTTCAAGCCACCGAAAACGTCGTCGCTCACTTTCGACGCTCGATCAGCAGACGACATCCTGGCGCTGGTGCGTTCGGGCAGGCTGCAGTCGTTTGTCGGCGATGTGATTGATCCCGAGACTGGCGTGGGGTCGCCAGCTCGCACTGGTGCGTTCATCCACGTTGCTCGACCTGACATTGAGATCGGTCCTGTTGCTCGTAACCTGATGCGGCGCGCGAATGAGGAGTTCCTCGACCGGGGGTTGTCTGTTCTCTACGTCGCGTTCGGCATGCTCCGATGGAAAGACGTGGACGCAACCGAAATGGCGAGTCCGATTCTGTTGCTCCCGGTCGAACTCGTCCCGGAGGGGCCGCGCGCAACCCCGCGCCTGAGGGGCGGCGAGGACGATCCAGTCCTGAATCCCGCACTTCCGCTCCGGCTCAACGAGTTCGGTATCTCATTCCCCACGTATGAGGAGGTCGACGGACTCAACCTCAGCGAGGTCCTTGAACGGTTCCGTACGGCGCTATCGGCTGCGAAGGACCTCAAGGAGTGGAGCCTTGAACCGGAAGTGCATCTCGCGACGTTCTCCTTTGCCAAGGAGGCGATGTACAAGGACCTTTTGGAGAACGAAGCAGTCATCGTTGAGCACCCGATCGTGCGTGCGCTCGCTCACCTCGATCCGACGACGCAGAGCGATGCGTTTCAGTTCGACCCTATTGATCCCGTCGACATCGACGAGATGGCACCACCCGAGAGAACTCCTCTCGTGCTCGACGCGGATTCGTCTCAACGTACGGCCGTTGCCGCAGCGCTCGCCGGTCGCAGCTTCGTGATGGATGGTCCTCCCGGCACGGGCAAGTCCCAGACCATCGCGAACATGATCGGCGCCCTGATGCACGCGGGGAAGACCGTCTTGTTCGTGTCCGAGAAGATTGCGGCTCTGGATGTCGTGCGCAATCGTCTGCAAGACAGTGGGCTCGGTAGCTATTTGCTGGAGTTGCATTCGCACAAGACGAACCGCAAGGAGGTCGCTTCTGAGCTGGTGAAGACCTTGGACAACACGGCGCAGCCACCTCAGGGGATGACTGCTCCTTCACGAGCAGCCTTGGAGGAGCGTCGTCGCAAGCTCAATGCCTACGCGCTCGCGATGAATGAGATCCGACCGCCGCTGCAGGTGTCGTTGCATGATGTGCTCGGCCAGCTTGCTACCCTCGTTCACCTTCCTGCGGCACCGACCCCGAACCGTCCGCCTTTGAAGCTGTCGGACGAGGGTCGTGCCGCGCTGGATGTCACATTGGGGCGCCTTGAGCGCACTTGGCGTCCCGCTGCGCAGGGAACAACGTTCCTGTGGCGCGGAGTCGTGGATGAGTCGTCCCTCGAGTCGAGGCTTTGGATGGCTCGGACTGCACTCGAAGGACTCCAGGGGACCCTTCGCCTCAATGGAGAGCTCGCGGACGCCTTCGGGTTCAACACGCCAGAGCGCGTTGCACAGTTGATTGAACTGCTCGATTATCAGCACCAGTCTCGGCCGCCAGTCCTCAACGACCAGTGGTTGACAACCGCGGACTGGGAGTCCGTGGACGCCGAACGTCGTGAACTCGGCAACCTCGTCGCTGACCACAACCGTGCCGCGCAGAGCGTCACGCAGCTTGCGGGAGTGACCTACGAACAGCTTGATATCCCGCTCCCGGCAGCCCCCGAACCGGTTGCCGTCCCCGCCGCCGTAGACATGAGTGGGCTTACCGCTGTCCAGCTCACTGAAGCGGCGGCCGAGTTCGAAGCGCGCGCCTTGTCGCTGTCGGCCGCGCTGGATGCAATGCGAGGCCTCGCCCACGCATGCGGGATCGATGAGCCCCGCTATTTCACCGACACACATCGGATCGTTCGACTCGTTGAGATCCACGCCGAGTACCCCGATGTTGAAGCATCGTGGCTCTCGGCCCAGGGGCTTCAAGCGGCTCGCGACGCACTGTCCGCGTTGCGACTGAGCGCCCTGGCACTGGAGCGCTCGGAAGGTCAGGCGACCTCTCTCTATGCTCCAACCGTTTTGTCTGCGCCTCTTCGTGAGCTGCAGGACCGCTTCACCAACTTGCACACGGGCCTCCGCAAGCTTTCCGGCGGCTACCGCGCGGATAAGGTGGCTTTAGCCGAGTTGCTCGCCGACGCGAAGCAGGTCAAGTCCGGTATTGCTCGTCTGTCCGATGCGATCGCGTGGTCGGATGCCGCCAGCGATTTCGAAGCACTCAGCGTGACGCACCGGCAGATTCTCGGTCGCCGCTGGCAGGGGCGCGACACCGACTGGGATGCAGTCGAACGCCTCCTCGGTGCGGCCGAAGAAACTCTTGCCCTCAACCGAGGTGCAGTGACATCCGGCGCCGTCGCCTATCTCACCGGCCCCGTTGATTCCGCGCATCTTCAGATAGCGCACGCGGCGCGCGATGACTTTGATAGTTGGCGTGCGAGTGTTGCTCCGCCACCAGCAGTTGCGGGGCGGTCCGAGATCCTGGTCGAACCGATCGACAGTTCGATTTCGTGGCTCCGTGCGCACGTGCCATCGATGCGCGCGGCTGCTGCTCGCATTGAGACGCTCTCAGCGCGCGCGGGCAACGCGCACACTCTGGCACAGGCCGAGGCGATCGTCTCCGCTGCGGAGAACGCGCGCGCCTTCGCTGAGGCGTTGCGTGTGGCTGGGATGGGGATGTCGCGACAGTTTGGCGAACTGTACGTCGGTGCGAAGACAGATGTGGACGCCATCGATCTAGCCCTCGATTGGGTCATCCGGGTTCGAAGCGCTGCGTCCGGGCCCCTGTCGGATGTCCAAGTGAGCGCGTTGCAAAACTCATCCGCGATGGAAAACTTGCCCAACGTCCTCGGAAAGTGGGAGGCAGCCCGAGACGAGGTTCTCAACGCGTTCGACACGAGCCGTACGGACGAGCTGAGTGCGGAGTTCGCGAACTTCCGCACAGCATTCGATCTGATCGATGCGCTCGGAGAAGACACCGTCGGTCAGCAAGAGTGGTTTGACTACGTGGCGATCAGGGCAGAGCTCAGTGAGCTCGATCTTGATAGCACGGTCGACTTCTGCATCGAACAGCGGATCCCTGCGGCGGACGTGCCGAAAGTCATTGAACGGGCGCTGCTGCGCGCCTGGGCGGATGCGCAGATCAAAGGCGACGGCCGTCTCCATCCGGTGCTCGCGAGCGACAGGCAAGCTCTCGTCGGAGAGTTTCAGAAGCTCGACCATGAGGTCGTCGCAGCAGCAACAAGCGACATCGTCAAAGCCGCGAACCTTCGTCGCCCGACCAACACGACCCTCGGAGAGCCGGCGCTTATTCGCAGAGAAGGAATGAAGCAGCGACGCCACATGGCGGTTCGAAGTCTCATCTCACAAACGCGTTCAGCCACTCAGTCGATCAAACCAGTCTTCATGATGTCCCCGTTGGCCGTCTCGCAGTATTTGCCTCACGATCTCACCTTCGACGTCGTCATCTTTGATGAGGCATCACAGGTTACGCCCGGCGATTCAATCAACTGCATCTACCGCGGCAGGGCCTTCATCCTCGCGGGTGACGATCGACAACTCCCACCCTCACAGTTCTTCGAACGCGTCGTCGAATCCGATGACACCGACGAGCTCGAGTCCGACGTGAAGGACTTCACCTCGATCCTCGAGCTGGCCAAGTCATCGGGCGCATTCCGCAATCTCGGCCTGCGGTGGCACTACCGATCGCGTCACGAAGCTCTGATCGCGTTCTCGAACTATCGGTTCTACGAAGGCAACCTCATCACCTATCCCTCTTCACAAGAGGAAGGCGACGACGTTGGGGTCGAGTTCTACCGCGTCGACGGGATGTATCTCCGCGGCGGCGGCGCACACAACCCGAAGGAAGCAGCGGCAGTCGCGGAACGAGTCATCCTCCATTACCGGAACCGACCGGACCTGTCCCTGGGCGTCGTGACGTTCTCCGTCGCGCAAGCCGACGCCGTCGTCGCCGCGGTCGACGAACTTCGCAGCCAACACCGCGATCTCGACGTCCACTTCGATAAGAGCGACCGACTCAACGGCTTCTTCGTCCGATCCCTCGAGTCAGTCCAGGGCGACGAACGAGACGTGATCATCTTCTCGGTGGGGTACGGCCCGGACCAAGCAGGCAAGATCTCCACAAACTTCGGCGTACTCAACCGAGACAAAGGCTGGCGACGCCTGAACGTCGGAATCACACGAGCACGACAACGCATCGAGGTTCTCGCGTCCATGGATGCGGGCGACATTCCGGCATCCAACAACGAAAACGTTGAAGCGCTGCGCGCCTATCTTGACTTCGCCCGTCGAGGAATCAGCACTCTCGGAACCCAGGCATCAGCGACTGGCCTTATGCCAGAGTCACCGTTCGAAGAGTCCGTAATGCGCGCCATCCAATCTTGGGGATACATCGTCGAGCCGCAGGTAGGCGCAGCGGGCTTCCGCATCGACATCGGTGTCCGACACCCCGCAAAACCCGGCGCTTTCGTTCTCGGCGTCGAGTGCGATGGCTACCAGTATCACTCGGCACCCGCAGCACGCGACCGCGACCGCCTGCGAGACCAAGTCCTCGCCGGCCTGGGCTGGACACTGCACCGAATCTGGGGCACCGGATGGTATCGAGATCGCTCCCAGGAGGAGGGCCGCCTCCGTGCCGCGATTGAAGCCGCGATCTCAGGAGAATCGGTGCGTCCGCGAAGCTTCGCCATCGCGCGCCCGCTGGTCGAGACGCTACCCAGCGAGCACGACGACGTCTTCACCTGGACCGTCGACTACGTCGCGGCGAAGACCGTTCAGATCCCCTACTGGGTCGAACCTGCAGAACCTGGCAACCACCTCCACCTTGTCGAGCCCTTGAAATCGATCGCTTTGGCGGAGGGTCCGGTTCACATGGAAACAGTGAACGAACGCATCCGCGAATGGTGGTCCGTCGGGCGGGTGACCGCACGACTCCGCGACAACCTTGACCTCGCTATCGCCAAGTCCGGCCTCGTACGGGAGGGGGACTTCATCGACGTCCCGAACCGGCCCGTGTCCAAAGTCCGATCACGCCATCACACCCGCAGACCCGAGCACGTGCACCTTGACGAGTTCGCGCTCGCTGCCGAAATGCTGGTCCGAGACGTGGGCGGAGCATCCCGCGCCGAAGTTGTGAATGCCGTCGCCCGCCAATTCGGGTGGGGAAGGACTGGGGCCGTCGTCGACCAGCGCGTCAATGAGGCCATCGACAGGGCAGTCGCCCGAGGGAAGCTTTCCGAGAGTGGCGACACATTGTCGGGTTCGGGACAGCAAAGTAGTCACCTATAGGGCGATGCGCAGCCGCGCCGACTGACGCGGTCGGGACTAGGGCTATTGCCGCGAGACCAGCGCGCGCGGAGACGGAACGGCAGAAGCGTGGCCGCTTAGGGGGCCGTATGCGCCAGCGTCTCGATCATGGGGCGCACAAGCGACGCAACGCTGGCGTCGAGCTGCTCGGGTGATCCTGAAAGCGACACCGCGTGCAGGTGAACCCGGACCCCTGCTGTTGGGACATTCAGTAGGCGTGCGACAACATCGCCTGAGACGTAGATGAGGTGCGCGTCGCTGACGCCCAGGGCCAGTGCATAGGCGACGGCTTGGTAGACGTCAGCGTTTGGCGCGGATCCGTCGCTTTCGGCGATCACTTTGTACTTGGTGTCGGCGACCGTGATGACCTGAGCGGAGCGCGACACGACCAGGTCAGGACGAAGCGCCACAGTATGGTCCTGGTCGAGCCACCACCGCCGATCTTGGGCCGTCAACTGCATGCCCCGCTCTGCCAGCTCAGTGCCCAGCCGGGCCGCGACGTAGGACTCGAAGATGCCCGCCATGCCTACAAGGAATGTGCCGCCGCTGTGTGCGCCGTCACGATGCGTCCACGCGACTGCGTCGAGGATCACCCGCGCCAGGCGTAACGCGGTGGCGTAGTGCTGGGTGAGTCGCGTCAGCGGGCGTTCGGGGACCCCCGCACCTCGGGGCAGCGTCGTAACATCCGCAAGAAGGACTTGGAGTTGACGGACAGACGCGCCGACCGCCGGAGGAAGGTCCTCGAATCCGCGCACTACGCGTAGTGCAGTATTCAGGATCTGGTTCTCGAGGATGTCTTCCGTGAAGTCATCGAACTCGATCTCGAGTGGCAGAGGGATGCCGGGGCGCACCGCAAGCTGACGCATGACGTCCCAGCGTCCACGCACCACTGCGGCGGATTCCTCTACCGTTCGGTATCCCTTGACCAGCCCTCGGCGGGTGGCCTGCTGAACTTCGGCGAGAAACGCTTGCGCGATGGCTGTCGGGAGCGCGCTTGCCGACGCTACAGACACTTGATCGTGCAGGGTGAGCTGTCGGCCGCCGAGCGAAGCCATGTAGACGATGTTCTTGAGGGGCGTTTTCGGCACCACGTGCACCGTTAGATCCCCGACCTTGGCGACACCCACCTTGGTGACATCGGTCACACGCCATCGCCCCTCGACCGACGTTGGAGTTACTCGACAGAAGGAGAGCGCCTGGAGCTCCGTCGCTTCGGACAGGGTGAGGTCGAGGAGAGTCTCACCCTTTTCCCGGACGTAGGTGCGCGCGGGCATTGCGTCGTCAGTTTGCCGACGGCGAGGTGTCCGGCGGCGAGTCCGGTGCGCCTGGCGATGACGATGTGACGGCGGTGAGGAGACTCTTCAGAGCGAATCGTGAGGTCACGTCGACTTGCGTTCCGAGGTGCCGTTCCTCGAGGAGGGGGAGCAGGCTCTCGGCCCAGATCGCGGCGAGGTCCTGTTCGGTGAGGTCTTCTGTTCGGAGGAGGTGGCTAGGCCCGATCCTGTCTTCGCGATCGCGAATGCGGGAGTTGAGTTCGGCGAAGAGCGCCGGGATCGGGTGGGTCTGCGGATGTTGCTTTACCCAACGTTCGAGGATGCCCGCGACAGGCGGCACGTCGGGGTGTAGCTCGAAGAAAGCGAATCTGCGTCGCATCGCGGAGTCGAGGAGAGCGATCGATCGGTCAGCGGTGTTCATTGTGCCGATGATGAGAACGTTGGGCGGCAACGCGAAGGTGTCACCGCCGTCGGTTCCTGAGCCGGCGTAGAGCAGGTCGATGGGTTCGTCGCGATACTCGAGGAGGTAGTAGAGCTCACCGAACACTTTGGACAGGTTGGCTCGGTTGATCTCGTCGATCAGCAGCACGTGCGCGACATCTGGATCTTTGCGTGCGTCTTCGGCGATGCGGCTGAGCGGTCCTTTCACCAGCTCGAAAACGAGCTGGCCGTTCTTTTCCCGGGGGCGGTAGCCCGCGAAGAAATCCTCGTACGTATAGGAAGGGTGGAACTGGATGCGTCGCGCAGAATCTGGCCGCCCCGTGATTGCACGAGTCAGCACCTTCGCGGCGAACGTCTTCCCGGTTCCGGGCGGCCCGTACAAGATCACCTGGCCACGGCGGTGCAGAGCGCTCACCACACGGGCGACCCAATCGGCATCTAGCGCCAGCTCATCACCGAGCGCTTTCGCGTCGATGTCTGCCGGACTGAATCCGCGCGGATCGACTGGATCGAGTTCGTCATCCGCCTGGGTCGACGCGTCTGCTTCTTCGTCCGAGCGCGCATCGGGGACAGGCGGAGCGGCGGCCATCCACCGATCACGGAGCGGTGCATCGTAGAAGTCGATCGGCTTGCCGGCTTTGACCTGGAGGGCGATGGCGATTCGACGTAGGTCGTCGTCCAAGTCGTCGCTCGAGTTGCCGCCGATTTCCCCGATGAAGGCGTCGCGGATCTTCCTTCGGTGATCGTCTGAGACGATCGGCCCGAAGAAGCCAGGATGTACAAGGTAGAGGAGCGAGTAACGCTGAGTGGGGAAATCGTCTCCGCCCAGCGAAAGCACAAGCCCACGCCACGCGAGAGGATCATCCAGCACGCGCTCCTGCTCTTCACTGTCGAGAGCGACCCACGCTTTGGCGAGATTGAGGATGATCGTGATCGCATGGTTGATGCGTGACATCATCGCCGTGCCGGGGTGGAAGGCACCGCCGCCAAAAGCCTCGTCGAACACCACCGGAATCGACACGGGGTGCTCCATCAGGGCGAGAACCGACTGCACCTTCTCGGTCTTCTTGGCATGACCGATGGCCCGCGCGATCGGGAGAATCTGGATCGCGACCACTTCTGCCATTAGCAATTTTTCGGCGTCACTCGCACCGTCCAACTGCACGGCGAGGTTCTCGACGAACGTCTTGCCATCGACCTTCTCGGCCTCGGTCCACCGTGTGTGAAGGGCATTCACCGTTTCTGCGTCCCAGACCGTGCGTCCCGCCGCGAAGACCGACTCGCCAGAGCGCAGCCCCTCGTCCACCCACGTCTGGGCAGCCTTCAGCAAACGACGCTGCGCCGCGTCATCCGCCACCCACACGGCAGGCAGAGACTCCTCAATGCTCGACTGCAGCTCAAGGCGACCCGCGTGGTACAACCGCACAGCCGCGAGGAAGAGCTCGTCGCCGGGTAAGTCCTCGAGTGCTCGAAGTCCAGGAGCAGTGATCGCCCAAAGCCCTGATCCATCCGGATGCTTGCGGAGCCACCCTGCGCGCGCGAGGTAGGCGCTTGCCCACCGCCAGTCAGACTCGCCGCGCGGACGCCCCTTCGCGGTGAGCTCCTGCTCGTGCTCGGTGAAGGGAATTTGCCGCTTCACGTCATCCCAGACCTGGCCGATCGGGAGGTACTCCTCAACCGAGGCATTCGCCGCCAGATACTCCAGAGATGCGCGGGCTCGCGCCGCTCGGTTCACCTTGAGTTCGTTCGCCACGGGCACTCCTGACTGATCGTTGTTTCAGAGTCTAGAGAGCGCGTTCGCGCTCACCCGGTTCGGTGCCTTCCGGCTGAGCGAGCGTTCTGCGCACGACCCGCGGCACAGGCTGCTAGCGGGTCTTTGCACTGACCCTGGCCGTTCGGCCCCCGCAGGGCAAAGAATGTGCGGAACGCTGTCAGACCGAGATCGTGCGCGCCACTTCGATATCGTCGCACTCATGGTGTCTTATGCAGATTTGACCGACCCGAGCGCCGTCAAAAGCGCACTCGAGGAGTTTGACCGTCTCGGTCGGTGGGCATTCCTCGACAAATACGGCTATGGCCCGGCGCACGAGTATTTCTTGGTGACGGACGCCGGTCGGTATGACTCGAAAGCGATCTTCGCCGCGGCCTACGAAGCTGAGCACGGGGTCTCCGTCGGGAACGAAGAGATCAGCGGAGGCAAGGCGGGTGCGGCCCGACGCTTACAGGAGCTTGGGTTCGTTGTGGAGGGCCTCGATGACGAGCGCGGCCGTCGCAGCTTTTCAACTTTCGATGCGGCTCTGCGGGAATTCAAGATCCCGCTCGAAAACCTCGCCACGGTCCGCGAGCATCTGGCACGGTTCGAGTTCCGCGGTGCCTACATCCCTCGGAGTGGCAGCTACATTGCGATGGTTCCTGCGGACGGAGGGCCGGTCCACTACGTCAACCACGGCTCGATCTACTTCCGCAAAGCCGACGGATCCGGTGAGCTCATCGCACTCCCTATCAATAAGCTCGGCCGAAGTGGGTTCTCGCGCAGCGGTACGCAGCGCCAGCCTGCTGAAGTGTGCCCCGAGTGCTGGCTTGAGCTCCCGGCAACTGGCGAGTGCTCGAATCATTGAAGATAATCGCGGTGGCGGAGCGTTTCGACGTGCCGGGGAGGATGGCACTGACTCCGCGCGAGTTGCCTGATCCCTAGTGCCTGGTGCGTCACGATGCCTTGAGAACTCCGGTAGACGCAGATCTGGGTCGACGACACGGCGTCAGGACACGTTTGGAGACCCGGTTCGAACGCTAGAGGCCTCCGCATGCGATTGCGGAGGCCTCTGGCGCTATGGCGCTAGGCGGCGTCTCGTTCGTCCGCGGCTTCGATCTCGGCGAACTTGGCCTGCATCGTCGGGTTGCCCTTCATGTGAATCGGCCTGACTTTCGTTCCGTTCTTCAAGTAAGGATGGAACACGATGAACAGGAAGTATTCGCCGGAGATGCGTGAGCGGGCGTTGCGGATGCTCGCGGAGACGCGGCCGTCGCACCCCACGATGATGAGTGCCGTGCGGCATGTGGCCGGGCTGCTGGGGATGAGTCCGGAGACGTTGCGGCTATGGCAGCGCCGCTACGAGGTCGACGCCGGGGTGATGCCCGGCGTCACGACTGAGGCCGCGGCGGAGATCAAACGGTTGCAGAAGGAGGTCTCGGAGTTGCGCAAAGCGAACGAGATCCTCAAGGCTGCGAGCATCTTTTTCGCGAAGGAGCTCGACCACCCCTCGACGAGATGATCCGGTTCATCAACGAACACCGGGATCGTTTCGGGGTCGAGCTCATCTGCCAGGTCCTCCGACCGGCAGTGAGAGGATTCCTCACCTCACGCGGCTATCGCGCCGCGGTGAGCAGGATGCCGTCCGCACGGCAGTTGCGTGACGACCTGCTCGTGCCCAGTAACTACATGGCGATGGTCTACACCGACCGGATCGTCGAACTCGGCGCCGTCCCCTCGACCGGAACGGTCGGCGACAGCTTC
>FWWM01008611.1_pt1 | contig 19456 bp, 18 predicted proteins | sample 2228351 | NCBI WGS metagenome assembly FWWM01 (sample SAMEA103939774, study PRJEB20133) | metagenome
TGGTGCGATCAGCCCTGGCTGTCGCCACTGATGAAGGCAACCTTGGAGGTAGCATGAGTCCATCCTGAATAGATCATACACTGCCCCCGCATTGAGCGCACTTGCCCACTCTGGAGGGCCGTGCTATAATAGCCTCGTCAGGTCCGGGATACCTTTACCTGGAGAGGTGTACAATGGAACGAAAACGGGTCATCCTCATGGGCGCGGCCGGCCGCGATTTCCACAACTTTAACGTCTATTACCGCGACCGCCAGGAGTACCAGGTGCTCGCCTTTACCGCTACCCAGATTCCCAACATCGAGAACCGCACCTACCCCCCCCTTCTGGCCGGCCCCCTCTACCCCGAGGGTATCCCCATCTACCCCGAGGAGCAGTTGCCCGACCTGATTCGCCGCTACCAGGTGGACGAGGTCGTCTTTGCCTACAGCGACGTTCCCCACGAGTACGTCATGCACCGGGCCTCGCTTGCCCTGGCTGCCGGCGCGGACTATCGCCTGATGGGCGGCCGCCACACCATGCTCCAGGCCGACAGGCCGGTCATCGCCATCTGCGCCGTGCGCACCGGTTGCGGCAAGAGCCAGACCACCCGCCGCGTGACCCGGATTCTGCGGGAGGCCGGGAAGCGCACCGTCGTCGTGCGCCACCCCATGCCCTATGGCAACCTGGAGGAGCAGGTCTGGCAGCGATTTGCCACCTACGAGGACCTGGACCGCTACAACTGCACGATCGAGGAGCGCGAAGAGTACGAACCGCACCTGGCCAACGGCGTCATCGTCTATGCCGGCGTGGACTATGGCGAGGTCCTCAAGCGGGCCTCGGAGGAGGCCGATGTGATCGTCTGGGACGGCGGGAACAACGACCTGCCCTTCTACCGCCCCGACCTGCACATCGTCGTGACCGACCCCCACCGGGCCGGGCACGAACTGACCTACCACCCCGGCGAGGCCAACCTGCGCCTGGCCGACGTCGTCGTCATCAACAAGGTGGACACGGCCGATTACGGCAATGTCCAGACCGTCCACGAGAATATCCGCCGGGTCAACCCCGGCGCGGTCGTGATCGAGGCCAACTCGCCCGTCTTGGTCGAGGACCCCACCCTCATCCAGGGCCGGCGCGTCCTGGTGGTCGAGGACGGCCCCACCCTGACCCATGGCGAGATGACCTACGGGGCCGGCGTCGTTGCCGCCCACCGCTACGGGGCCAAGGAGATTGTGGACCCGCGTCCCTACGTCACCCACTCAATCGCCGCGACCTTCCAAAAGTACCCCCACGTCGGCACGCTGCTCCCGGCGATGGGCTATGGCGAGGCGCAGATTCGCGACCTGGAGAAGACGATCAATGCGACCGACTGCGACCTGGTCGTGATTGCCACGCCGATTGACCTGGGGCGCATCCTCAAGATCAACAAGCCTTCTGTACGGGTTCGCTATGAACTGGAGGAGCTGAGCCGGCCGGGGCTGGAAGAGATCATCGCCCGGCGGATTCTGGCATCCTGAATGCCGTTATCGAGGTGGAAAACCGAGGATTCCCCACCAGTTCGGCCAGGGCAACCGTATCCCTGCCGAACCAATGGAAAATCAGCCGGTAGTTCTGTTAGGACTGAAAAGAGGAGGTTGGACAATGGATCGAGTCACCCGGGAAACGATTCAGAAAGAACTCTCCAAACATCTCCAGGAGGGGGAAACCCTCCTCCACTTTGGCTTTGGCAGCTATGGACTCAAATCCTGTTTCGTCGGCCTGACCGACCGGCGTCTGCTGATCAACGAGCGCACGATCAAACTGGAGGACAAGTCGCTCGAGGCGATTCCTGTGGAGCAGATCGCCGAGGTCAAGGTCGCGCGAGGGCCGCTTTTCCCGCTGGACCAGTTCCTGATCGGCCTGTTCATGCGCCGTGACCTGCGCCTCAAACTGCACGACGGGAAAAAGATCGTCCTCTCCTTCACCCGGATGTTGGGCATGAAGGAGAACCGCGACATTCCCTACGCGATGATGCAGGAACTGCAGACGCGCTTCCCGCACCCGACGCCACAGGCCTGACGGGGATCTGTAAGGAAACTCGACCAGTTGCCCTACTCTTACCCCGCCCGCCCCGTAATATAATCCTCCGTCAACTTTTCCCGCGGGGTGGTAAAGAGGGTGCGCGTCTCGCTGAACTCGATCAGCGCGCCCAGCCAGAAAAAGCCGGTCTTGTCCGAGACGCGGGCGGCCTGCTGCATGCTGTGCGTGACGATGACGATCGTGTACTCGGCCTTGAGTTGCTGCATCAACTCCTCAATCTCCAGGGTGGCAATCGGGTCCAGGGCCGAGCAGGGTTCGTCCATCAGGATAACCTCCGGCCGCACGGCGATCGCCCGGGCGATGCACAGCCGCTGTTGCTCCCCCAGGGAGAGGGAAAGTGCGTCCTTTTTGAGATGGTCCTTGACCTCCTCCCAGAGGGCGGCTTCGCGCAGGCTCCGCTCGACGATCTCGGCCAGGTGCTGACGATTCTCCGCCAGCCCCAGGATGCGCGGGCCAAAGGCGACGTTGTCCAAGATCGTCTGGGGAAAAGGGTTGGGCCGCTGAAAAACCATCCCCACCCGCCGACGCAGGGCCACCACATCGGTCTCTGGTGCGTAAATGTCCTCCCCGTCCAGGAGGACCCGCCCCTCCACCCGTGCGCCCGGAATCGTCTCGTTCATCCGGTTGAGGCAGCGTAGGAAGGTGGACTTGCCGCACCCGGAAGGGCCGATCAGGGCCGTAATCTGGCGCCCAACAATCCGAATCGAGATATCCTTGAGGGCCTGAAATCGCCCGTAGTAAAACGACAGGTGCTCGACAGCAATTTTGACCGGCTCGTTCACGCGCTTCCTCGCACCATTCATACTCCGTGGGACGGGCTGGAAAGCCCGTCCGTTCGCCCTGACCGGCCGGCCCGGAAGATGGGCTTTCTGGCCCGTCCCTTCCCCCGACCGGCCTGGGAAGGCGGTCCGGCTCCCCTCCCTGCCGGACCGGGCGGCTTGAAAGACCGCCCTACGGAACACCTAGCCGAACCTCCCGGTGATATACTCCTCGGTCCGCCGGTCGCGGGGGTTAGTAAAGAGTTCCCCGCCGGGACGGCACTCGACCAGTTCCCCCTGCAGGAAAAAGGCGGCATAGTCGGCCATGCGGCCGGCCTGCTGAATGCTGTGGGGAACGAGGAGGATTGTATAGTGCTGCTTCAGCTCGTTCAGCGACTGCTCCACCTTGGCCGTGGAGATCGGGTCCAGGCCGGAGGTAGGCTCGTCCAGGAGCAGCACCTCCGGCTCCAGGGCCAGACTGCGGGCGATGCACAGCCGCTGCTGCTGGCCGCCGGAGAGTTTGCCGGCCGGCTCGTCCAGGCGGTCCTTGACCTCGTCCCAGAGGGCGGCCTGGTTCAGGCTGCGAAAGAGAATCTCCTCCAGGCGGGCGCGGTTGCGTACCCCGGCCAGTCGAGGGCCGCAGGTGATATTCTCCCGAATCGTGCCGGGCAGGGGCAGGGGCAGGGCAAAGACCATCCCCACCCGCCGACGCAGGGCGGGGACATCCACTCCAGGGGCATAGATGTCCTCCCCATCGAGGAGGATGCGCCCGGACATATGCGTGCCCTCGACCAGGTCGTTGAGGCGGTTAATCAGGCGCAGGAGGGTCGTCTTGCCCCCGCCGGCCGGCCCGAAAAAGACGGTAATCGCCCGGGCCGGCACCTCCAGACTCACATCGCGCAGGGCCCGCTGGCCGTCGTACCGGTAACTGACCCGCTCGATCTGAACCTTGGCCTCCATCGCTTTCCCTCACCAGGCCCGCCGACGGCGAAAGTAACTGCGGATGACCGTGGCGACGACGTTCATCGAGAGCACCAGGATCAGAAGGACCAGCGCGGTGCCGTACTGGATTTCCAGGGGCATCCCCGGTACCTGCGTGCTGATGACGTAGAGGTGGTAGGGCAGGGCCATCGTCTCGTCCAGGAGCGAGCGGGGCAGGCGGGGCAGGTAAAAGGCGGCCACCGTAAAGAGGATCGGGGCGGTCTCACCGGCCGCCCGCAGCAACCCCAGGATGACCCCGGTGATGATGCCGGGTAGCGCCTGCGGCAGGACGATGCGACGAATCGCCTGCCAGCGGGTCCCGCCCAGGCTGGCGATGACGGTGCGGAACTCGGTCGGGACGGCGCGCAGCGCCTCCTCGGCCGCGCTGATGATGATCGGCAGCGTCATGATGGCCAGGGTGAGTGACCCGGCTAAAATTGAGGAGCCGAACTGCAAAAAGAGGACAAAGAGCCCCAGCCCAAAGAGGCCATAGACGACCGAGGGGATGCCGGCCAGGTTGATGATCGCCAGGCGAATCATCCGCGTCACCCAGGTGTCGCGGGCGTACTCGGAGAGATAGATCGCCCCACCCACCCCCACCGGAATCGCCGCGACCGCCGTCCCCAGCGTCAGGGCCAGCGTCCCCGCGATCGCCGGCAGGATACCGCCGGCCTTCATCCCCTCGCGGGGCATCGTCGTGAGAAACTCCCAGCTGATCGCCCTGGCCCCCTGCACCACGACCGTCCCCAACACCAGGAGAATCGGAACCACCACGAGCAGCGCGGCCAGCGTCAGAAGGGCAAACCCGATCTGTTGAACCCGGTAGCGGTGCATCAGCGCAGACCTCCACGACGGCGTTTCTTCAGAATGGTCAGAGCCGCCATGATGTTGATCGACAGCGTCAGCAGAAAGAGGACGATTCCCACGAAAAAGAGGGCGTGATAGTGGACGCTCCCCTGGGCCACCTCGCCCATCTCGGCGGCGATCGTCGCCGTCATGGTGCGCACCGGCCGGAAAAAGGCGTCCCATTCCAGCGGCATACGGGCGGCGTTGCCGGTGACCATCATCACGGCCATCGTCTCCCCGATCGCCCGGCCCATCCCCAGCATCACCGCCGTGACGATGCCGGAGCGGCCGGCCGGCACCACCACCCGCCAGATCGTCTGCCAGCGGGTCGCCCCCATCGCCAGAGCGGCATCGCGGTAACTCTTGGGCACCGCATCCAGGGCATCCTCGGCCACACTGATCACCGTGGGCAGGGCCATGTAGGCCAGGAGGACCGCCCCGGTGAACGCGCTCAACCCGGTCGGCACATGCAGCATTTTCCGCACCCATGGAGCGATCAGGGTCATCCCCAAAAAGCCCAGCACAACCGAGGGGATGCCGGCCAGCACCTCAATCAGCGGCTTGAGCACCTCCCGCGCCCAGACGGGGGCCACCTCCCGCACAAAGACCGCCGTGCCCACCCCCAAAGGCAGCGCGATCAGCACGGCCATCAGGGTCACCAGAAGCGAGCCCAGCACCAGTGGGGCGATGCCGAACAGACCAAAGGTGGGGTACCAGCGCGTCCCGATGAGGTTCTCCAGGTCCACCTCGGCCAGCGTGGGCAGCCCTTCCCGCAGGAGAAAGAGCAGAATCAGCAGGACAAAGGTAATCGTGGAAAGCCCCAGCACGCGGACGACCGCCTCGATGACAAACTCCCCCCAGCGGGGAGGTGGTCGGGTCGCACCTCGCCTCATCTGTTTCTCCTAGTAGAGCGGCACAAAGCCCAGGTCGTCCACCAGGTCCTGGCCTTCCTGAAGAATCCAGCCCATATACTCCTTGAGCCGGCCGGCCAGCTCGCCCGCCGTGTACATGTAGAGCGGGCGGGCGATCGGGTAAGAGCCGTCCTGCACCGTCGCGGCGGAGGGAAGCACGTAAGGGGCCCCCGCCTCCCGGGCCACCGCCACCACCTTCTGGTCCGGCGTGACGTAGCCCAGCCCGTCGTAGCCGATGGCGTTGGGATTCTGGCGCACCTCCGCGCTGATTCCCTCCGAGGAGGGCATCAGCAGCGCGTCCGGGGAGAGAAGCAGGTCGCTTTCCTTCTCCCCCAGACGGATGACATGTTCCAAAAAGTAGACGTAGGTGCCCGAGTTGGACTCGCGGGAGAGCAGGACGATCGGGCGATCCTCCCCGCCCACCTCCTGCCAGTTGGTGATTTCGCCTGCATAGATGGCCGAAAGTTGTTGCCGGGTCAGCCCGTCTACCGGATTGGAGGGGTGTACCACGATGGCGATGGCGTCATAGGCGACGATAAACTCCACCGGGGTAATACCGTTGGCCTCGGCGGTGGCGACCTCCTCCGGCTTCATCTTGCGGGAGGCGTTGGCCGCGTCCACCGTGCCGTTGATCAGGGCGGCGATCCCGGTGCCCGACCCGCCCCCGGTGACCGAGATGCTCACCTCGGGACGTTCGGCCATATAGGCCTCGGCCCAGGCCAGCGACAGGTTGACCAGCGTGTCCGAGCCCTTGATGACCAGCGTCTGGCGACCACCGTCCTTCCCGGGAACAACCCCCTGGCGAGGAGCACACCCGGTAAAGAGCAGGAGCAACGACAAAAGGACTGCGCGCCCCCAGGAGTGAACAGGCAGTCTTTTTCCGATCGGTCGTGCATTCATCCGAGATTTCTCCGGAGCATGGTCAATTCCCTCCCCAGTATAAGCGAAAACGGGCCATCTGGCAAATCCAATCGCCGCCGTAAGGAGCCTCCTTGACAGCCCTTCCCGCCGGTGTTACAATCGGCCCCGGTAATGAACCGGGCCCCATCGGCCCAATCCGAACCGATGGAGGGTCTTCTGATGGCACTCTTTCGCCGACTCTGGGGGCACAGGCCCCGCGTGGTCGTCATCGGACTGGACGGCACACCCCACAGTTACCTGCAACGCCTTCTCCGGGAGGGGCATATGCCCAACCTGGCCCGTCTGCTGGAGGAGGGCGACCTGGCCCGCATCCACTCGGTCTACCCGACCGTCTCCTCGGTGGCCTGGTCCACCTACATGACCGGGGTCAACCCGGCCCGCCACGGCATCTTTGGCTTTATTGACCGCAAGCCGGGCACCTACGAGACGACGATTCCCTCCGCCCGGATGATGCAGGCCCGGACCCTCTGGGAGCACCTGAGCCAGGCCGGCAAGCGGGTCGTTGTGATGAATGTGCCGGTGACCTACCCGCCGCGGCCGGTCAACGGCCTGCTGGTAGGCGGGTTCCTCAGTCCGCGCCTGGAAAAGGCCACCCATCCGCCGGAACTGGCCAGCCGGCTGGCCCAACTGGGGTACCGTGTGGACGCCGACCCCTGGAAGGCCCGCGAGTCCAAGGACCTGGCCCTGCAGGAGGTCAACGACGTCCTGGAGCGGCGCATCCGGGCCATGTTCCACCTGATGGAGCAGGAGGAGTGGGACTTTTTCCAGTGCCACATTATGGAAACGGACCGCCTCTTCCACTTTCTTTGGGAAGAGATGGAAAGCGGCCATCCCGAGTATGCCCCCCACTTCCTGGCCTTTATGCAGCGGATTGACCAGATGCTCGGCCAGGTGCGGGAGCGGCTGGACGACCGCACCACCCTGGTCGTCCTCTCCGACCACGGCTTTTGCACCCTGAAAAAGGAGGTCTATATCAACACCTGGTTGCGGGAGCAGGGCTGGCTGTGCCTGGAGGGGGTGGCGGAGGGGGAGCGACCCCGTCTGACCCACCTCAGCAAGGACACAGTGGCCTACAGCCTGGACCCGGGGCGCATCTTTATCCACCTGGCCGGCCGGGAGCCCCGGGGGCGGGTACAGCCGGGCGCGGAGTATGAGGCACTGCGCAAAGAGATCGCCGCTGCCGCCCTGAACCTGCGCGACCCCGACGACGGCACCCCGATGATCGCCCGCGTGCTCCGCCGGGAGGAGATTTACCAGGGCCCGCTCCTGGAGCACGCCGCCGACCTGATTCTGGTGCCGGTGGATGGCTACGACCTCAAGGGCCCGCTGGACAAACCCACCCTCACCTTCAAGGGCAGCGAACTGGTCGGCATGCACACCTACGACGACGCCATGCTCTACCTCCGCGGCCGGCGCATCGCCGCGGGCGATTGGGGGGTGGTGGACGTGATGCCGACGGTGCTCCACCTGATGGGTGTGCCCCTCCCCGAAGGGCTGGAGGGACGGGTTTGCCTGGCGGAGTAGCGGGCCGGCCGGAATCCCCGGTAGGAGACCGGCACTTGTCTTCGGCCGCCCCCACGTGCCACCAGACCTGGCAACACCGGCCACACCCTGCGCACCACCTGCCCTATCGTGGCGCAGGATTTATCCTGCGCAGCCCCGTGGCGCAGGATTTATCCTGCGCAGCCCCGTGGCGCAGGATTTATCCTGCGCAGCCCCCCAGGGGCAACTCCTCAGGGAAAAAGACCGGCACTTGTCTTCGGCCGCCCCCACGTGCCACCAGGCCTGGCAACACCGGCCACACCCTGCGCACCACCTGGCGTGAAAAGTGCCGTCTCCTGGCTCGCACTTGACGCTTTTCTTATCATCGGGTATAATAAACTCTGATGATAGTCCCGATCCTCGCTAGAGGATCCTGAGCGAGGGGGCCGATTCCCCCCTCGGAGAAGGCAGGTTGTCAGGGTAGAGCGCACCGACCATTGCGACCGGAGCGGTCAGATAGGTCGGGGTCCTTGTAGCAGGACGTGGCTCCAACGGTCGGCCCTCTCCGTCAGCGGGTTCTATAGCGGGGCCGATATTCTTTTGTGCACGTCCTCGCCACCAGAGGAGGTAACAACGCGACAAATGATGGGCCCTCTCGGAGGGTGGCAGGGTAAAAACTTTTGGAGGAAAATAAGACGATGACGATGGAGGACTCGTTCGAGTCGGCAGAAGAGATGCCGAACCAGGAGAGAGAAAATCCGGGTGATATCCCTTCCACAGTCCAGGCCACCAGGCTGGCCGAGACACTTCCCTCGATGGAAGAACTTTTGGAGGATGAAACCTATGCCCCTCTCCGTCGGGGTGACATCCGCAAAGGGGTGGTCCTCTCCGTCACCCCCAACTTTGTGGTGATGGACATTCGCGCCAAGCGGGAGGGATTCGTGCCCAAACGAGACCTGGACCGCCTCGACCGGGAGGTTCGTGAGCAGATCACGGTCGGCACTGAATTCCCGGTCTATGTGCTGAACCCCGAGGATGCAGAGGGCCGGACGATCGTCTCCATCTCCCGCGGTCTGGTCCAGATTGACTGGGACCGCGCCGTCTCCTTCCTGGAAAGCCAGGAGATCTGGGAAGGCAGGGTTAGCGGGCACAACCGGGGAGGCCTTTTGGTAAGTTTCGGGCGACTGCGTGGGTTTGTTCCTTCCTCCCACCTGGTCGGATTCCCCCGTTCCCTTCCTCCGGAAGAAAAGCGGCAACGGCTGATCGAGATGCTGGATCAGACCCTTGGGCTGCGCGTTATCGAAGTGGACCAGCGGCGCAACCGGCTGATCCTCTCCGAGCGGGCAGCCTACCGGGAATGGCGCGAGCAACAACAGGAACGCTTCCTGACCGAACTGCGCGAGGGCCAGATCCTCTCCGGCAAGGTTAGCAGCCTCCAGGACTTTGGGGTCTTTGTGGACCTGGGAGGCATTGACGGACTGGTACACATCTCGGAACTCTCCTGGAAACGTGTCGGCCACCCCTCCGAGGTCATCCAGGTCGGGGACGAGGTCCAGGTGATGGTCCTGCGGGTGGACCGGCAGCGCAAGCGCATCAGCCTGAGCATCCGTCGCACCCAGAAAGACCCCTGGAAAAAGATCGAGGAGCGGTACACCCTGGGCCAGATTATCACCGGGCGCATCAGTCGCATCGTCACCTATGGGGCCTTTGTCGAGGTGGAGGAGCAGATCGAAGGGTTGGTGCACATCTCCGAGTTGAGCAACGATCGGGTTGGCCATCCCGGCGAGGTCATTGAAGAGGGCGAGGTGCTGCCCCTGCGGGTTATCCGCATTGACGCCGCCCGGCGGCGGCTTGGACTGAGCGCACAGCGGGTCACCGCTCAGGAATGGGAAGAATGGCGTGCCCAGCGGCTGCATACAGCAGGGAGCGAACTCGAAGCCCTGGACCCGACTTCTCCGGCCGCCGAGGAGAGGCCCACCGCAGCGGCGACGGCGGAGGTTGCAGCCGCCGAACCGCCGGCCGCCGAGGAGAGGCCCACCGCAGCGGCGACGGCGGAGGTGGCAGCCGCTGAACCGCCGGCCGCCGAGGAGACGTCCGCGGAAGATGGAACGGGTGATGAGAACCTGCCGGCCAGCAGCGAGGCCGCAGTCCTTGAGGAGCCCCCCGAAGAAACACCCTCCTCCGCAGAGACCGCCCCGGCCCCGACTATGGATGTCGAGATCGAGACCGCTGACCTGCACGCAGAGGAGGCGGTAGCGATACCTGAAAAGGTAGCAGAGGAAACCGATGGCTAAAAAGTACAAACTCAAGACCCATCGCGGAGCGAAAAAGCGGTTTCGCGTCACCGGAACGGGCAAAATCTACCGGATGAAGGGGCCCCGCAGCCACCTACGGCGTAAAAAGTCGCCCCGGGCCAAACGTCAGTTCCAGGGGATGTTGCCGCTCTCTCCGCACGACGCCCGACGGGTCCGTCGGGCTATGCCCTATTGGAAGAAACAGGACTCCTGAGAAGTGGCGAGTTGGAGGAAACGGTGCCGAAACGAAAAACTCCATCCGGCCAAAACCCTCGAGCAAGCAAAATGATCGAGGTGGAAGGGCGGGTTGTAGAATGCCTGCCCAACGCCACCTTTCGGGTCGAATTGGAGAACGGGCACCAGGTACTGGCACACCTCTCCGGACGGATGCGGCAACACTACATCCGCGTCCTCCTGGGAGATTGGGTCAAGGTAGAACTTTCCCCCTACGACCTGAGCCGAGGGCGGATTACCTTCCGCTATAAAAAATCGACCGAGGAGTAGGGACGCAGTGATCTTTTGCGACCGGTTTTTCAGGAAAGAAAGGGGGTGACAACCAGAATGGCGTCTCCAGACCGCAGAAGCCACGGCGACGTGGAAGGCCTGCTCAAGCGCTTCCGCCGTGAACTGAACGAAAGCGGGCAACTGCGCGACTATCGCCGCAAGCGTTACTTTGTCTCCAAGGGCGAGATGATGCGGGAAAAGCGACGCAAGGCTGAGCGCCGCCGGCGACGGCGTGAGTTTCGAATCAAGCAGCGGGAAGCGCATCATCAACGCAAGTAGTCGAGACTCCTGAATCCAACCCCTCGATTCTCCCGGCCTTGCCGGCCGGGAGAATCGTTTGTCATCCGACTGTCATATCCCCTTCCTTGCACGTCAGAAAGGGATATAGTACAATAGCAAAAAGCAGACGAGCGACCGTTTGCCGGCCGGTTGCGCTGACATCCGATCGCTCCCAGATGAGGAAACGATGACCGAACCGTCTGAGCGGATTCGTCGCTTGCAGGCCATCGCCCAGCAGGCCGCTCAACCGGAAGAGGAGGCGACCGCCGGGCAAACGGCGCTGACCTTTATCCTGGCGGGGGAGCGCTACGCCCTCCCTCTGGAAGAGGTGCGCGAGGTCATCCGCATCGGGCACATTACCCCCCTGCCCGGCCTGCCCCCGGCCGTCCTGGGGGCCACCGGGTTGCGGGGAAACGTCCTGCCGGTCATCGGAACGGCCCGCCTGATGGGGTTGGAAGCGTCACCGGCCACAGCGGAGAGCCGGCTCGTGGTCGTGGAACAGGCCGGCCAGACCTTTGCCCTGCTGGCCGACCAGGTTGAGGATATTACCGTGCTACCCTCAAGTGCGTTGCACCCTCCCGCCGAGGCCGAGGGACGGACCTTTGTCCGGGCCATCGCCGGGGAGGGCCCGGAGACGGTCCGCCTGCTCGACCTGGCCCGTCTGCTGGAGGCGGTTGACTATGCAGGATGAGGGCATCCAGGTCCTGCTGGTGGAAACGGCCGGCCAGACCTTCGCCGTCGAGGTCGGGCAGATCGCCGCGCTGCGCCGCAAAGAGACCCTCTTCCCGGCCCGGGAGGGCCCGCCCTACCTGGAGGGGTTCCTCCCCCTGGGCGAAGCGGCCATCCCCGTCCTGGACCTGGGTCGGTGGCTGGGGCTGGGGAGAGAAACACACCGACGCGGGCTCCTCCTGGTGACCGCCGGGACGGCATCGCCGCTGGCGCTCCGCGTGGACCGGGTGGAGGGGCCGGTGAGGATCGTCTGGCGGCAGGTCGCGCTGCTGCCGGAGTGGCTCCACCGGCGGCAGTCCCGCCCCTTGACCTGGGGCCTGATCTGGCAGCAGGAACGCCTCCTGCCCCTCCTGGACACCGACCAGGTCGTCCCCGAGGAGGAGGCAACCCGGCTACACTCGTTGGCACCGACAGCATAAGGAGGTTGGCATGAGCCAGGCGACGTGGACGAGAGGCATCGGGGCCGCTTTTCGCACCGCCGAAACCCTTTCCGCCGAGGAACGCACCCGCAGGAGCGGGGAGGTCCGCCGCATAGCGGTCGCCCAACTGGTGGGGCTCTTCCTGGTCGTCATCCTCCAGGGGGCCGTCCTGGCGGCGGCCGGCCTCATCTTGAAGGCAGAGAGGAACCCCTGGACCTGGGTGGGACTGGGGGCAATCCTCCTGATCACGGTGGGCACACTCTGGCTCGCTCGTGCCAAAAAGCCGGTCGAGGCCGCCTGGCTGTTGGTGGGTGGAACCGCCCTGGCCCTGGCCCTGCTGGCCTTTACCGACATCACCCGCTGGCCTTCCCTCTCCACCATCCTGCTCCTCTGGCCGATCATCATCGCCACCACAACGTTGTCGCGCAACCCCTTCTTTTACCCCTTTGTCGTGCTCGTCTCGGCCCTTTTCGTCCTTTCCGGCATCCAGCAGGGGGGCGACGTTGCCAATCTCCTCCAGGGCGAGGTCCACCACTCCACTCTGCCCTCCTTTTTGCTCCAATACAGCAGCAGTCTTTTCGTCTCGTTCTACTTTGTCATCCACGTCACCCGCCGCAGTGCGAACTCGCTCATCGAGACGATCGAGGAATCGGAACAGCGGGCCCAGGAGATTCTCCAAGCCAGCGAAACGCTCCTGGAGAAGAATATCCAGCAGGTCGAACTGGCCGCCCAGTTGGGCCTGTCGGCGAGCGACCTCTCCGTAACCTCGCGGGAGCAGGCCAGCGGAGCGGCTCAGCAGGCCTCGGCGATCAGCCAGGTCACCTCCACCATCGAGGAGATGGGCTACACCGCCAAGCAGATCGCCCAGAGTGCGGAGAATGTCGCCCAACTGGCCGAGCAGACGCTGGAGGCGGTCGGCCGGGGACAGGGCGCCATGGACGAGAGCGTCTCGGCGATGGAGGCGATCAAACGGCGCGTCCAGGAACTGGCCGACAAGGTCCTCCGCCTGGGGGAGCACTCCCAACGAATCGGGGAGATTATCGAGATGATCAACGACATCGCCGACGAGACCCACCTTTTGGCGTTGAACGCGGCGATCGAATCGGCCGGGGCGGGGGAGCACGGCCGCCGCTTTGCCGTCGTTGCCGCCGAGATCAAGAACCTGGCCAACCGCTCGATGGAGTCGGCCAAGGAGGTGCGCCGGATTATCGCCGAGGTGCAGCAGGCCACCAACGCCTCGGTGATGGCCGCCGAGGAAGGGTTGAAGGAAACGGAGCGCGGGGTACAACAGGCCTACGCCGCCGGCCGGGCGATGGAGGAGATTGTCCTGCTGGCCCAACGAACGGCCGAGGCCGGCCAGGAGATCTCCCTCTCCACCACTCAGCAACGCACCGCCAGCGAGCAGATCGTCGAGACGATGCGCGAGATTGCCGAGGTGGCCAACCAGACCGCCGAGGGCAGCCGCCAACTGGCCGGCGCGGCCAGCACCCTCAGCGCCATCGCCGAACGGTTGCAATCGGCCGGCCAGAGCCTGCCGGGACAGTGATATGACCGACCTGGACCTAACCGCCTTTTACGGGCAGTTCCGCGACGAAACCTGGGAGAACCTCGATCTGATCGAGCAGGGGTTGACCGACCTGGAGGCCCGCCCCGACGACCGGGCCCTCCTTGACCGCATGCTCCGGGCCATCCATACGACCAAAGGGTCGGCCAAAATCATGGGGTTTGGTGAGATCAACCGGTTGGCCCACCGAATCGAGGATCTCCTGGGAGCCATCCGCAAAGAAGAACTCGCCCTCACCCCCCAGATCGGCGACCTCCTCTTCGAGGCGATTGGGGCCGTCCGGGCCCTGACCGAGGCCCGCATCGCCGGCGAGCCGCCGACAGCAGACCTGGCGGACCTGCTGGGGCGACTGGGTCGCCTGATCGGCGCGGAGGCCCCCGCTCCGCAACCCACCGCGCCACCGGTCACGGTGCAGGGCCGGCCGGCCCCGCAACCCCGCGAGACGATTCGGGTCAACCTGGAGCGGGTGGACCGACTGACCCGCCAGGTGGGCGAACTCCTCTCCCTGCAGCAGCGGGCCCGGGCAGAAACGGCCCAGATCGCGGACCTCCTCCTGGCCCAGGAAGAGGCCGAACGGGCCCTGCGGACCCTCCAGGAGCGACTGGAGCAGGTCTGGAACCGCCTCCTGCCCGCCCAACGGGAGGAGGTCTCGCAGTGCCTGACCTGGAGTGTAGCCTCCCTCCGCCGGGCCCAGGAGGCCGGCCAGGAACTGCGCCGAACCCACAGCGTCCTGCGGGAGCAGTACGCCCTGGCTTTGAACGAACTGCACCAGGACGCCCTGAGCATCCGCATGCTCCCGATCGGCACCCTCTTTGAGATCTTTCCCGCCGTCGTCCGGCGGATGGCCGGCGACTCGGGCGTTGAGGTCGCCCTGGAGGTGCAGGGCAGCGACGTCGAACTGGACCGTCGGGTCCTGGACCTGCTGCGGGACCCGCTGATTCATCTGGTGCGCAACGCCCTGGATCACGGCATCGAGCCGCCGGCCGAGCGCGAGAAGCAGGGCAAGCCCCGGCGCGGCCATGTCGTCCTGGAGGCCGAACAGCGGGGCCGGCGCGTCTATATCCGCGTCCGCGATGACGGCCGGGGCATTGACCTGGAGCGGGTACGCCGGCGGGCGATGGAGCAGGGTCGGGGCGGGGCCGTCATCGCCGGCCGAGAGGCCCTCCTGCAACTGATCTTTGAGCCCGGCTTTTCCACCCGCGAGCAGGTCACCGACATCTCCGGCCGGGGGGTCGGCCTGAACGTCGTCCAGACGGCCATCCGCCAGTTGGGCGGCACGATCCAGATTGACACGCAGCCCGGCCAGGGGACGACCTTTACCCTGGATGTTCCCCTGACCCTGGCCACGATTCGGGCCCTGCTTGTCGAGACCGCCGGGGAGATGATCGCCTTCCCCGCGCTGGCCGTCCGCGGCCTGCTGCGCATCCGGGCCAAAGACCTGGTCCAGGTCGAGGGGCGCACCCTGCTCCGCTGGCAGGAGCAGGCGATTCCGCTCCTCTTGCTGGACGGCATCCTGGGCCTGCGGGCAGAAACGACGCCCCGGTCAACCCGGCCGGCCGTCATCACCGGGAACAACGGTCGTCAGGTCGCCCTGGCGGTGGACCGCGTCCTCGACGAAGCCGAGATCGTTGTCCAGCCGCTGGAAGGGGTGTTGAGCAAAAGCCCCTACTTTTCGGCGGCCACCACGATCGGTCGCGGTCGGGTGGTCCCCGTGCTCAACCCGGCCGGCCTGCTCACCGGCAGGCATCCGGCCACGGTCACCACCCCAACCACAACGGTGGCCCCAACCCCACTGCGCCGCTCCCTTCGCATCCTCTTGGTGGAGGATGCCCTCATCACCCGCGAACTGGAGCGGAGCATCCTGGAGGCCGCCGGCTACCAGGTCGAAACCGCCCTCGATGGGGTGGATGCGCTGCAGCGGCTCGAGAAAGGGCCCGTTCACCTGATCGTCACCGATATCGAGATGCCCCGGATGGACGGCTTTGAACTGACCACCCGCTTGCGGCAGGACCCTCGCTGGGCGGACCTGCCCGTCGTCATTGTTACCGCCCGCGAGGATGAACAGAGCCGTCGTCGGGGTCTCCAGGTCGGCGCCCAGGCCTATATCGTCAAGAGTCGGTTCGATCAGAGCGATCTCTTGGAGACGATCGCCCGCCTGGTCGGTTAGTACAGCTGGATGGTTAAACTGCCGGTGATGTTCCGTTGGTTCGGTCAGAAGATCCGGTACGGCTCGACAAAGCCGTGTGGTTAGTGAAGGAAGGAAGCGCACAATGAGCGCACGGATCCTGGTCGTGGACGACAGCCATCTGGTCACCGATATCGTCAGACTGCGCCTAGAGTCGCTGGGCTACCAGGTTTCCCTGGCCTACAGCGGGGAAGAGGCCCTGGCGCAGATCCATGCCGACCCGCCGGACCTGGTGGTGCTGGATATCCACCTGCCCGGCATTGACGGCTATGAGGTCTGCCGACGACTCCGCCAGGACGAAAACCCAACGGTGCGGGAGCTGCCGATCATCGCGCTGACCTCAATGGACGACACCAGCACCGGCTTTGAGGCCGGAATGGACGACTATTTGAATAAGGACTTTGACCTGCTGGAACTGGGCGACCGAATCGCCTTTCTCCTGAGCATGCGAGGCATCGAATGAGCCAGCAGCAGACGGCCGGACAACCCAAGAAACTGCGCGTCCTGGTCGTGGACGACTCGCCCGTGGCCCGGGCGGTACTGCGCTCGATTCTGGAGCGCGACGGGCAGATTGAGGTGGTCGGGTTGGCCCGCAACGGCTGGGAGGCGGTCCAACTGACCGCTCAACTGCGCCCGGATGTCATCACGATGGACGTGCGCATGCCGGGGATGGATGGGTACGAGGCCACCCGTCAGATTATGGCCTACCATCCCACCCCGATTCTGATCGTGACCGCCTCGCTGGCCAAGCAGGATGTGGACTTTTCCTTCCACATGCTGGAGGCGGGGGCCCTGGACATCTTTGAAAAGCCGGCCGGGGACGACCCCTCCGCGCTGCGCAACCGCGCCCAAGCCCTGATCGAGCGGGTGCGGCTCCTCTCCCGCGTGCGGGTGATCACGCACCTGCGCGGCCGACGCAGGCAGCCGGCCCCGACTCCGGCCCCGCTGGCCCCGGTGCAGGTGCAGCCGGCCCCGATGCCGCTGCAGAGCCCGGAGCGACTGGTCGTCATCGGGGCCTCGACTGGCGGGCCACGCGCCCTGCGTCAGGTCCTGCACCGCCTCCCGGCCGACCTGCCCGCGCCGGTCCTGGTCGTGCAACACATGGCGGTCGGCTTTATGCAGGGGTTGGTCGAGTGGTTGGCCGGGGAAACGGCCCTGCAGGTGGCCACCGCCCACGATGGCGAGGGGTTGGCCCCCGGCCGCGTCTATGTGGCCCCGGAAAACCGCCACCTGCTGGTCGAACCACGCCGCGTCCGCCTGGCCGACCGGCCGGCGACGACCCCGATCCCCTCGGTAGACGTGACCATGCACGCCGCTGCACGCACCTTTGGCCGGCGGGCCATCGGGGTCCTGCTCACCGGCATGGGAGACGACGGCGCCCGTGGCCTGCTGGCCATCCGCCGGGCCGGGGGCAGCACCATCGCCCAGGACGAGGCCACCTCGACGATCTTTGGCATGCCCCGGGCGGCGATCGAGTTGGGCGCGGCCGAACAGGTCTTGCCGCTGGAAGCGATTGCCCCGGCCATCCAGGAGGCCGTCCTGGTTGCCGTGGAACGACCGGCATAAAGGGATTGCGATGACCCAGTGGGCAGAACCGGACCGGACAACCTTTAGCACCATCCGAGAGCGCATTGCGGCCTACTGCGGGGTCTACCTGGACGACTCACGCCGTCGTTCGCTGGGACAGGTGCTGACCCGCCGCCTCATCCAGCAAGGTCTGCCCGACTGGAACGCCTACCTCCACCTGCTCGATTCGCCCAACGGCCAGGCCGAACTGACTGCCCTGGCCGAGGAGGTGGTCAACAACGAGACCTCCTTCTTCCGCAACCCCCGCCACTTTCGTGCCCTGGCCGAGACGGTCCTGCCCGAACTGGACCGGGCGCGGCCGGCCGAGAGGCCGCTGCGCCTGTGGAGCGCGGGATGCTCCACCGGTCAGGAAGCCTACTCGATCGCCATCACCGTCGCCGAGGCCCTGGGGCTGCCGCCCCGCCGGCCGGTGCAGATTCTGGCCAGCGACCTCAGCCGGCGGGTCCTGGAGGTCGCCCGCAACGGCCTCTACAGCGAGCGGGACCTGCGCCGCGTCGAGCCGGACTATCGCCGTCGTTACTTCCGGGCCGAGGGGGGAGGCTACCGCGTGAACCCGGCCCTGCAGCAGTTGATCGAGTTCCGCCCCCTCAACCTGGTGCGGCCCTTCCCGGCGGACCTCTCCGGCGTGGATGTCGTCTTTTGCCGGAACGTGACGATCTATTTCCGCATCGAGACCTGCCGGCAGTTGATGGCCCGCCTCTACGAGCATCTGAGTGAAGGAGGCTATCTCTTTATCGGTTTTTCGGAAACGCTCTGGCAGATCTTTGACGCCTTTGAACGCGTCCAGGCCGGAGGGACCTTCTTTTACCGCAAAGGGTCGGCCGGACGGGCGCGCCCAGAAAAAGAGGCCGCCCAACCGCGCTCCGTCCCCGGCGGGCGCTCGGTGGAGCGCCCGCTCTACCTGGCCGAGGGGCCGGTCCCGACGGCGACCCCTCCCTCCACGCCGGCCCCGGTGCAGGGGGACCCGGCCCGGGAGCGCTATCACGAGGGCATGTCCGCGCTGCGCGAGGGCGAGTACGAACGGGCCTTGCAGGCCTTCTATGCCGCCCTGCGCGCCGAGCCCAATCTGGTCGAGGCCCACTGCGGCATCGCCCAGGTCCACGCCAACCGGGGGGCCTACCAGGAGGCCCTCTACGCCTGCGAGCGGGCCCTGGAACTCGACGACCTGGCCGAGGAGGCCTATCTGCTGCGCGGGTTGGTCTACCGCCAGATCGGCCGGCCGGAGCAGGCGGTCGCCGACCTGGAGCGGGCCTCCTACTTGAACCCGGCCTCCCCCACGGCCCACTTTTACCTGGGCGACGTTTTGCTGGCCCAGAAGGAACAGAGCCGTGCCCTGGAGGCGTTCCGCCGGGCCTGGCGGACCCTCCTGGGCCGGCCGGACGATGCGCTGATTGACGGCGTGTCGGTCTATTTGCTGCGGCAGGCCTGTCAGTCGCAGATTCGCTCGCTGACCTCTACCGAGAGGTCGGCGGTCGCAGGCAGATAAGATGCGCCAAGATGAGCAACGAACGAACCGGATGCACCTGGCCTTCTGCGCCCTCTGGCTCCTCACCTGGGGGGCGGGCAGCCCCCTCTACGCCCGGAGATGGCCCTCCGTCGGCCTGGTGCTGGCGGTCCTCCTCCCGTTGGCCCTGGGCTGGGGAGTCGCCCTGGTCTGGCGCAGAACGGTGGTGGGGGCAATCGCTCTGAACGCCGGGGAGTCGCTCAGCGTCCTCCTGGGCAGCACGCTGGTCGGTGACCCCGGCAGCCCGCTGGCCCTTTTGCTCCTCTGGCCGCTGATTCGGGCCGGCCGGGCCCTGCCCCCGAGGGCCGGCCTGGGCCTGCTCGTCGGTTCTCTCTTTCTCTACGCCAACCTGTCCCTCTGGCAGGGTGCCCTGGCCGGCCAGGCCGGACCGGGGCTGCTGAGCACCCTCCTCTACCTGCTCACCTTTGGCGGCG
>FWWM01008614.1_pt1 | contig 19450 bp, 20 predicted proteins | sample 2228351 | NCBI WGS metagenome assembly FWWM01 (sample SAMEA103939774, study PRJEB20133) | metagenome
CAAGCCCGAGAGTGCAAGCCTTACCTGCGTCTCCACCACCTTGAATGTAAGCCCAGCTTCCCTCTCTTCAAGCTTCTCGCCTACGCAGAGTATGGGTCTTATGCCGTTGGAGATGCACGCAGTAAGCTTTTTGTTTATCAGCTCGTCCGTCTCTCCGAATATCCAGCGCCTTTCCGAATGCCCCACTATCACGTAAGACACTCCGAGCTCTTTTAACATGTCCAGAGATACCTCACCGGTGAAGGCTCCTTTCTCTTCGTAGTGGCAGTTTTGGGCTCCCAGCTTTATGCCGGTGTTCTTTAGCATGTCTTGAGCTATACATAAAGAAGTAAAGGGAGGGCATATGAGTATCTCCCTGTTGTTTACGTCCTTTACCAAGTCCTTAAACCTTTCCAAGTAAGCCTTTGTTTCTAAGGGAGTTTTGTGCATCTTCCAGTTGGCGGATATGAGCTTGAGCATTGCCAAAATTATATCAGATGTAGTTAAGGATGGTCAAGTCTTTTTGGCTTGCTATCATCTTCATCAGGGCTTCGTAAGCTATCCTGTATCGTGTGTATTCGGTTATGCTCTGGGCAATGTCCGCATCCTCTATGTCGGATTTCTGTTTGCTTAAGGTGTCTTTTAGGTTTTCCTGCGCGGGCTGTAGGTTCTTGACCGTGGATAGCACGCTCCCCACATCGGACCTCCTCAGGCTTATCAAGTCATAAGACCTTTGTATGGTAAAGAGGTCTCCCTCGTCCGGGTTCAGACCCTTTCCGAGCTTTTCCCCAACACGGTCTACCCACTGGAATACGTTCAGACTTAGGAAGGAGCTCACCGAAAAGTCTCCCGTATCACCCGCAGGCACGCTAACCTGTATGCTGTCGGTTAGCTTAACGGGTGAGAGCATCAGAGAATAGTTTCCGTCCGGATTCTGAGAGACAAAGGCTCTTACACTGCTTGAGTAGTTTTGGTTTATGTAGTCCACGAGTTCTTGAAGGTTTTGAGGCTCACCCACACCCCCGTAGTTTACCGTTATGGTAGGACTGTTACCTACGGTTATCTCAAGGGCGCCGGGGTTGTTAAAAGTTGTCTGAGGGTCTGTAAAGGACACGGAAGAGAGGACTATGTTGGTAGAAAAGACCTCACCGCCGTTTAGGATGGCTTCCACCTTGGTGTTCTCCGATATCCAAACCTCAAAGGGGGTGTTGGATGCGTTGTAATTCAAGGTTGTTGTGTCAAAGGGTCTTGTGGTCAGGCTTGCCCCACCGAATATGTGATTCTGTCCGAGTTTTTCGTTGGCTCTATCCAAGAGGAAGGTAAGGGACTTTCCAAACTCTTGGGAGAGGGCGGAAAGCTGGTCGGGTGTTATTATGCTGTTTTTGGCTTGAAGGACCTTTTGGTATAGCATTTTGAGCCTGTCCTCTACCTGTCCCAAGTTGAACTCCGCAAAGCTTAGGTTGGTGTCTGCAAAGAGCCTGTTTTGTGAGTATTGAGAGAGTTGGGATATTTCTTTTTTTAGGCTCAGCACATCAAAGGTTGCCAACGGGTCATCGGAGAGGTTCCTCACCCTTCTTCCTGTGGATACGTCTAAGGTCTTGTTTGCGAGCTCTTTTTTTATCCTCCCTTCCTGCTCAACAAACAAGCTGTAAAGTAGGTTATCTGGCACCTTCATTTCTCACCTCACACCATGTTTAAAGTGGTTTGCAAAAGCTCGTCCATGGCGGTTATAGCCTTGGCAATAGCTTGATAGCTCCTTTGAAGCTTCATAACTTCCAGAAACTCCTTATCTATGGAAACTCCTTGTATCTCCTGCAGTTTGGCGTTTATGGAGCTAAGTAAACTACTTTCAATGTTCTCCTTTGATTTGGTGTCATGCAAGTTGGTAGCCACCGCGTTGGCAAGCCCGGAATAATCCCCATTTACCGCTTCCCACCATACCCTTGAGTAGTCCGCAAACTCGTCCGCCCTCGCATAATCCAAGTTGTTGAGTATAATTTCTATGCTCGGGTTTACCTGCATGCTGGAGATGTCATAGCCTACGAAGAGCCTTGCCCTGTCTGTGGACTGTAAGCCAAGACCCGTGGGGTCCGTTATGGTGTAGCTGGTGTTTTCCGAAATGACCTCAAGGGAGTAAGTGCCATTAGTGTTTACTACCACGTTTGCCCTAAAGCCCACGTTGGCGTTGTTTATCATGTTGGCTATGTCTTGAAGAGTTTCATTGCCTGTCAGGTTAAGCACCACAGAGTTTGAACCGTTCAGTGTTATGTTGCCCGTCAAGCCCAGAGGGGTATCGTAGCTTGGGAAACTTCCAGAGATGTAGGCGATGCCGTTTACCACGGGTAGTTCCACACTGTCTATGAGCCTGCGTGCTACGGACTCAAGCCTGTTTATGTAGTCCGAGAGGTCTTTGCTTGCATCCAAAAGCCCCTTTATCTTACCACCGGCTATGAGGTTGGATATGTCCACCTTGGAGCCGTCTTTTGAGTTCCACTCCACACCACGGGGAGACCCTCTGTAAGAGAGCTCCCAGTTTTGTCTGTCTTCCACCAGTATAAAGCCTTGGCTTGTTTCCACCCTCACCCTGCCTATCTCGTCCTCTTGCACCCTTATGTTTATGAGCTCAGAGAGTTCCCTCAGATACTTGTCCCTTTCATCCAAGAGGTTTTTATAATCCTGCCCCCTTGCATAAGTCTGAGCGTAGCTTGTGAGTATGTCTTGATTTAGCTTGGCTATTTTGGATGTAAGGTCGTTTACCCTCTTTATGTATTCCCTCATGCTGTAATCTATGCCTTGGTCTATCCTGTCCAAGTCCTTTTTCCTGTCCTTGAGGTAGTTGACCAAACTTTCCGCAGACGCCCTGAGCTCCGACCTTGCCCCTACGTTGGTTGGGTCCTTCATAAGGTTTTGGTATGCGGAGAACATCCTGTTTATGTATTCACTACCTCCCGTGCCTTGCATAAACTCTTGGAATAGGTCCTCCACCATGGAGCTTATCCTTATCCTCTCCTGAAGGCTGTTTACTAAGGAGTTCTTGTCGTTTCTCAGGCTTATGTAGTAAAAGTTTTGAGTCCTCTTGATGGTTTCCAAGGTTATACCGACGGGGGCAAAGCTCTTTACGATGGCTTCTTCTTCTGCATAGTCGGGGTTGTTGGCGTTGAGTATGTTCCTGTTTCTTATGTCAATGGACTTTCTGAATATCTCCAAACCCTGCGAGGCTACTCCGAAGGTATACCCAAACATACGCTCACCCCTCTAATAAATATCGTCCTCTACCCTTAAAATTATAGACCGATGATAACAGATTACGACGTTTACCTTTTCAGGGAGGGTTCTCATTGTAGGCTCTATGAAAAGCTCGGCTCTCATATCCTTGATGGTGGAGTCTACTTTGCGGTCTGGGCTCCCAATGCGGTCTATGTGTCGGTCATAGGCAGTTTCAACAACTGGGACAAGGGCAAGCATCCCATGAAGAAAAGGGAGGACAACTCGGGCATATGGGAGGTGTTCATCCCAGAAGCAAAAAAGGGAGACCTTTACAAATACTTCATAGTTTCCCGGACGGGCTACGAGACGGAAAGGACAGACCCCTTTGGCTTCTTCTTTGAGGTCCCTCCCAAAACTGCCACCATCGTCTGGGACCTTAGCTACGAGTGGAAGGACAAAAACTGGATGGACGTCCGCCATAAGAAAAACTCACTACGCTCCCCAATGAGTGTATACGAAGTTCACTTGGGCTCTTGGAGAAAGAGGGGCTGGGAGTCTTTGAGCTACAGAGAGCTTGCACATGAGTTTGTTGACTACTGCAAGGAAATGGGCTTTACCCATGTGGAGTTTTTGCCGGTGATGGAGCATCCCTTTTACGGTTCTTGGGGATACCAAGTTACGGGCTACTTTGCACCCACCTCACGCTACAGCACACCACAGGACTTTATGTATCTTATAGACAGCCTGCACCGCGAGGGCATAGGCGTAATCCTTGACTGGGTTCCCTCCCACTTCCCCACCGACTGCTTTGCCCTTGCCTACTTTGATGGCACTCACCTTTACGAATACGAAGATTGGAGAAAAAGATACCATCCGGACTGGAACAGCTACATCTTTGATTACGGTAAGGGAGAGGTAAGGTCTTTTCTCCTGAGCTCTGCACACTTCTGGCTTGAAAAATACCATGCGGATGGGCTCAGGGTGGATGCGGTAGCATCCATGCTCTACTTGGATTACTCAAGAAAGCCAGGGGAGTGGATGCCTAACGTATACGGCGGTAAGGAAAACTTAGAAGCCATAGAGTTTCTCAAAAAGTTAAACACCTGTCTTTATGCGGACTTTCCCGACATCCAAACCATAGCGGAAGAGTCTACAGCCTTTCCCATGGTGTCAAGACCCGTCTACTTGGGAGGGCTTGGCTTTGGTCTCAAGTGGGACATGGGTTGGATGCATGATACCCTCTTTTACTTTTCCAAAGACCCCATTTACCGAAAATACCACCACGACAAGCTCACCTTCAACATGTGGTATTTTTACCATGAGAACTTTGTCCTACCCTTGTCCCACGACGAGGTGGTCCACGGTAAAGGCTCTCTCATAAACAAGATGCCCGGGGACTGGTGGCAGAGGTTTGCCAACCTAAGGCTTCTCTTTACTTACATGTGGTGTCATCCGGGTAAAAAGCTTTTGTTTATGGGAGGAGAGTTTGGGCAGTGGAGGGAGTGGAACCATGACACGGGCTTGGACTGGTTTCTCCTTGACTATCCTACCCACAGGGGATTACAGCTTTTGGTGAAGGACTTAAACAGGGTTTACAGGGAAAACCCTGCCCTTTACGAGCTTGACTTTAGCCCCGAGGGCTTTGAGTGGATAGACTTTTGCGACTACGAGCAAAGCGTGATAAGCTTTCTGAGAAAGGACTCTTCGGGTAAAAACCTCTTGCTGTGCGTGTTTAACTTCACGCCCGTGCCAAGGGAAGACTACAGGGTGGGAGTTCCGGTGGGTGGTTTTTGGGAGGAGATACTCAACTCAGACGCCAAAGAGTATGGAGGCTCGGGTATGGGCAATCTGGGTGGCAAGCACGCAGAAGCCATACCTTGGCATTTCAGACCCTACTCCCTAAACCTAACGCTACCGCCTTTGGCTGGCTTGATTTTCAGACTAAGGACTTAGGTTTCCCAAACTCTTGCGGGACAGGTCATCAGTAATCAACCCCATACTCTCTAAGGATTTCTTTTATAGTCCCGTAAAGTTGGAGAATCCTATCTTTAACGGTTTTCCATATGGTTTCGTAATCCACTCCAAAATACTCGTGTATTATTATGTTTCTCATTCCAACTATGCTTACAGGCTTCCCCGATAACTTCTGAACTTCTGACAAAGGCTTTCTTCAAATCTTCGTTCCCTATAAATTCTTCAAAGGTTAAATTTGTAGTCTTACTCTTAATATCCATCAGGTAATCCCTAATCTCCCTCATACATAAACCACTTCCTGTAAGATTACCTTCCCTATACGGCCTGAGTGCGGACTTCATAACAAGGTCTACTTTAACTTTTAATCTTTTGGAGAGAAAGGACCGCAGGTCAACAAAGGTCCATAAGTCAACTGGTTCTTCAAAGTCCACTAGTATGTCAAGGTCGCTCCCTTTCTTCTGTTCGTTCTTCACATATGAGCCGAAAATTCCTATCTCCTTAGACCTTATACTCCTCCCTAAGGACCGCTTTGAGCTTTATAAGTTCGCTTTTGATTTCCTCAAGCGTTCTCATGGCAAGCTTACAGCTTATATACTGCTTATGACCCTTTGAGCCACTTTGTAAGAACTCCTTATGCAGTCCGCCACCGAAACCCCGTAGAGGTAGTTGCCCGTTAAGAAAAGCCCGGGGTTTTCCCGCTCCATGGTGTCTGCGAGCTCTAAGTATTTGCCGTAGCCCATGGTGTATTGGGGAATGGCTTTCTTCCATCGTGTTATGTTTATGACCTGAGCATCCACCTTGAGGATTTCCTTTAGCTCCCTCTCCACCAAACTTGCTATGGCTTCGTCCGTATAGTCTATGACCTCCGGGTCCGTTGCACCACCGAGGTAGACGGTCAGGAGCTCCTCACCTTTGGGGCTTCTGTTGGGAAAGAGCTTGGAAGAAAAAAGACAGCCAAGCATACGCCTGCCCTCTACTCTTGGCACCAAAAAGCCAAAGCCCTCGGGAACGCTGTCTTTGGTCTTGGCATGAACCACAACCACGGGGGCGTAGTATACGTTGTCAAACTCCTGAGCTACGCTCCAAGAGAGCTCCCTCAAAAGGTAGCTTGCGGATGTTGCGGGTGCTGATATGACCACCCTCTTGGCTTCAAACTTCCCTTCCTTCGCATCCAGTATGAACCTGTCATCCTTCCTCCTTATCCTTAAAACCACGTCCTCCTTGCTAACATCAAGCTTGGAGGAAAGCTCCTTTATGAGCGTGTGGTTTCCGCCCTCAAAGGAGACGAGCCTTCCCTTAGGTCCCAAAGCCTTAAGCTTTATAGCACCCTTTATGAGAGAGCCAAACCTTTGCTCCAGCTCATACACTCTGCGCACCGCATACTTTACAGAAAGCTCTTTGGGGTCTCCCGCATACACACCGGAGACAAAGGGCGCGACTATGTAATCCAAAAACTCCTGACCCAGACGCCTTTTTACAAACTCCGCTATGCTCTCTTCCGTCTTTACCGACTTGGGTGCAAAGGGTTCTGCCAGGACCTTAAGCTTTCCAGTGAGGGAGAGCAAGGGGCTTTTCAAAAACTCAAGGGGGGACAAGGGCAGAGGTATGAGCCTCCCCCTTTTGTATATATACCTGTACTTGGAAGAAGGACTGGCATACTGGGGTTTGATTTGGACTTCTTTGAAGAAGTTTTCCACCCCTTCATCCACCAGCACCGTCTGTGGACCCAGCTCCATCACGTAAGAGTCCTTTACCAAAGTCCTGATGTTTCCACCTTCTATGTCTTCCTTCTCGAAGACCTTAACCTTAAGACCTGCTTTTTGCAGATGAAAGGCTACCGAGAGACCCGATATACCCGCACCCACTACAGCTACGTCTATCATGACTTGTAGGGGACACCCTTAAGGGGTGAGGAGGGAACGGCGTAGGTCCTCTTGGGCATCCTACCCGCAAGGTAGGAAAGCCTACCCGCTGTGGTTGCATACTTCATGGCGACAGCCATCTTTATGGGGTCTTTGGCTTCCGCCAGAGCTGTGTTGGTAAGGATTGCATCCACACCGAGCTCCATAACGGGTGGAATGTCCGCCGCAGAGCCTATACCCGCATCCACTACCACCGGAACGGATACCGCTTCCCTTATAAACATTATGTTGTAAGGGTTTTGAAGACCAAGACCCGAGCCTATGGGCGCAGCAAGGGGCATAACCGCCGCACAGCCTATGTCCTCAAACTTTTTGGCATAAACAGGATCGTCAAAGATGTAGGGAAGGACCACAAAGCCCTCTTTAACTAAAAACTTGGCAGCCTCGTAGGTCTGTTCCATATCGGGTAGCAGGGTCTTTTGGTCTCCTATGACCTCAAGCTTTATCCAGTTTATGCCGGTGGCTTCTCTGGCAAGCATGGCGGTCTTTATGGCTTCCTCCGCGGTATAGCAACCGGCGGTGTTGGGAAGGATAAGGTACTTCTTAGGGTCTATGTAGTCCAAAAGGTTTTCCTTGGTTGGGTCTGTGATGTTTACCCTTCTTACCGCCACGGTTATGATTTCAGCACCGGATGCCTCCAAGACCTCTTTGTTCTCCTGAAAGCTTTTGAACTTTCCCGAGCCTATGATGAGCCGGGACCTAAAGCGCCTACCCGCTATCTCAAAAACATCTTCCTCCAAAAGCTTCTCATAGTCAAGCATTCAGCCACCTCCTACAAGATGAATAATTTCTATCCTGTCTCCCTCTTTGACAAGGTAAGCGTTATACTGGGACTTGGGGATGACCTCTCCGTTTACGGACACCGCCAAGCCCACCTCCCTGTAGCGCACATTCAGATGGCTTAAAAGCTCCATTATGTTCATCTCCATGGGAAGATCTCTTTCTTCTCCGTTTATGACCACCTTCATGGTTATAATTTTAAGTCGCACCGCATGGACTTGAAAGCCCTGGAAGACGTCCAGACAGAGTGTGCGAGGAGGGTCATCCGAGAAGACAGCGTGAGCTCTGTCATGACGGTTGGGGGCGTAGACCTGACCTTTGAAGACCCTAAGGCAAACCCTACGAGGGGTTGGGCTTGTCTGGTGGTAGTGGACATCCAAAGGCTCAAGCCCGTCTACACCCATGTGGTTGAGGGGTTTGTGGACTTTCCCTATGTGCCCACCTTCTTAGCCTTCAGAGAGCTCCCGCTTATGCTCAAGCTCTACGAAGAAGCCAAGGTAAAGCCGGACCTTTTCATGATAGATGGGCAGGGGATAGCTCATCCGAGAGGCTGTGGTATAGCGTCCCATTTTGGTGTGGAAACGCAGAGCGCGAGCATAGGGGTTGCCAAGACCTTGCTGGTGGGTAGGTATAAAGCCCTCGGTGGGGAAAGGGGAAGCACGGCACAGATAGTATACAAGGGCAGGGTAGTAGGCATGGCGGTAAGGACGAAGACGGGCGCAGAGCCCGTTTATGTTTCCATAGGACACAGAGTTAGCCTTTCCACCGCGGTGGAGCTGGTGCTAAAAACATCCATCTACCGCATACCCGAGCCCACACGTCTTGCCCACAACCTCCTGCAAAGGGTCAGAAGGGATGCCATCAAAGGGTAAGGTCTTGGTCCTGAAAAGGATGGTGGTCGGCGACCAGGACCTCCTTGTAAAGCTCTACTGCTACGGAGGGATAACCAACCTCTTGGTAAGGGACGGAGCCCTTCCGGAGAGCCCCTTCTTCAGCGTCTTTGAACCCTTTAACCTGATGCTCCTGACTTACAGGCAGTGGGGTCAAGTAATCGTGCCCTTGGACATACAGGACTTGGTTCGCCTTTCTTACTACGCTACGGACTATGAGAGATACCTCTGGATGTGTCAGGTGGCGGGCGTGCTTTTAAGGTGGGTAAGGTTTTACGATGAGGAGCTCCTAAGCTTGGCGGTAGAGTATCTGAAGCTGAAGGTAAAAAACCCAAGGACCTTTCATCTGAGGTTCTATCTGGACCTGCTTACCAAGATGGGCATATACAAGGAAAAGCTCTTCAGCCCAAAGCAGTTAAAGATGGTAAACACCTTAAAGGGAGCGGACCTAAGGCTTCTTGAAAGGCTCAGCCTAAGCCATGAGGATTACACGGAGATAAGGGCGAAGATAGAAGCTCACTTGGAGGAGTCTCTGTAAACCTCCAGTATCTTCTGGATTATCTTGGAGGTGGAGAGGTCAAACTCAAACTCCACCCTTTCCACCTTCCCTCCGTAGGACAGGACAAAGTCCGCCCCCACTATGTCCTTTAGCTCCCAGTCCGCACCCTTGACCAACACATCGGGCTTTATGGCTCTTATGAGCCTCTCCGGAGTGTCCTCATCAAAGATGATCACATAGTCCACGGGCTTTAGGTTATCCAAAAGGTATGCTCTCATGCCCTGCTCTATTATGGGTCTCTTAGGACCCTTTATCCTCCTTATGGACTCATCCGAGTTTAGACCCACCACCAGTATGTCGCCCAAGGACTTGGCTTTTTGAAGATAGTAAGCATGACCCGCATGGAGTATGTCAAAACAACCGTTGGTAAAGACTACCTTTTTACTCGCTCTCTTCTTTTCAAGGATGCTCAGCAGTTCCTCCAGACTAACTATCATACGCCCTTATCACCCTTGCGGTATGGTATATCCTCTCATACTCTTTGGCGCTCTTTTCCCAAGAAAAATCCTTTCTCATACAGCGCCTGACTATTTCAGCCCACCTTTGGTCGTTAAAGCATACATACATGCCGTAGAAGACACGGGCTCTCAGTAGGGCGTGAAGTAGGTCCTTGGAGGAAAACTCCTCAAACACAAAGCCCGTCCCTTCGTCGGGGTCCTTGATGTAGTCCACCACTGTGTCTTTGAGCCCTCCCACAGCCCTTACAACGGACACGGTACCATACCTCATGGCTATCATCTGGGATATACCGCAGGGCTCGTAAGCGGAGGGCATCAAGAAGATGTCGCTTCCGGCGAAGACCTTGTGGGCGAGCTCTTCGTTATACTCTATCCTTACCCTCACACCCTCGGGGTAGGTCTTCATGAAGCTTATGAGCATGTCCTGATACCTGTCCTCTCCGGAGCCGAGCATGATAAAATCAAAGCCTTCCCTTACACCCTCGCTGATTATACCCTCAAGAAGATCAAAGCCCTTTTGGTAAGTGAGCCTTGCCACCATTCCCACAAGGGGCTTTTGGTCAAAGGTGTTAAGACCAAATATCTCTTTGAGCTCTCTCTTGTTCTTTGGCTTTTTCCTGTGGAAGTCTTTGTAGCTGTAGCCTTCCCTTATGTATGGGTCTTTCTCGGGGTTCCATACGTCGTAGTCTATTCCGTTGAGGATGCCAAAAAAATACTTTTTCTCCTTGATTAAGCCTTCAAGACCAAAAGCGTATTCCTTTAGCTCTTCCGCATGGGTGGGACTTACCGTCGTGAGCACATCGCAGAAGGTTATTCCCGCCTTTAGAAAGTTGACCTTTCCGTAAAACTCTATACCGCCGAAGGGGCGGAAAAGCTCCCAGGGTATGTTGAGGTCGGGGAGCACATGAGGGTCAAAGAGCCCTTGGTGCATGGCGTTGTGGATGGTTAGAACCACTGGAATGCCTGAAAACTCAGAAAAGTAGAGGTTTTTGTAAAGGGGGAGCAAGGAGGTATGCCAATCGTGAACATGTATGACATCCGCTTTAAGGTTCATAACCTTTATAACCTGCAAGGAAGCCAAAGAAAGGAATGCAAACCTCAGATGGTTGTCCGGATAATCACCCTTGGGTGGGGCATAGATATAAGGTCTTCCGTAGTAGGTTGGATAGTCTATGAAGTAGTACTCCACGCCGTCCTTTGAAGAACGCAGTATTTTAAAGGGCTTGTGTGAGTGATCCAAGTGTACTTCACTTTCCCCTACTTTTTCCAAACTCTCCTTTATGCTGGCATACTTGGGCATGATTACACAAACTCTGTGTCCCAAGTGGACGAAGGCTTTACTCAAGGAGTGGACCACATCACCCAGTCCCCCCGCCTTGACAAAGGCTGAGCTTTCGGAAGCTACCATAAGGATGTGCATACTTCCTCCCAGTTTAAAATTATAGCATGCGAGAGTTTCTAAGGCTCTTCCTCCAAGAGGACATAGGGACCGGAGACATAACCTCCGAGTCTGTTTGCAGGGGCGAGACCGCAGTGGGGATAATAAGAGCCAAGGAGGAGGGTATATTCGCCGGTCTTCCCTTCGCCATAGAGGTTTTTAAACTCTTGGGAGACATAATCGTCCATAGGGCTTGGTCTGAGGGCTCTCCTTTCAAAGAGGGTGATGTGCTTTTAGAGATAGAAGGTCCGGCGGAGGTCCTCTTAAAGGGTGAGCGTTTGGCTCTTAATATACTCCAGAGGCTAAGCGGTATCGCCACGCTTACGCGTCAGTATGTCAAGGCTCTGGAAGGGACATCAATAAAGATTTTGGATACGCGCAAGACCACCCCAGGCTTTAGGTATTTTGAAAAGTATGCGGTCAGGATAGGAGGGGGTAAGAACCACCGCTTTGCCCTATACGATATGGTCATGATAAAGGACAACCACAAAGCGATAGCGGGTAGCATCACGGGAGCGGTCAGGAGGGTAAGAGAACACATAGGACCCGCATACAAGATAGAGGTGGAGGTGGAAAACTTGGAGGAGCTTCAAGAAGCCCTGCGTTGCGAGGTAGATATAGTGATGCTTGACAACTTTAAGCCAAAGGATGTGGAAAGGGCAGTCCAAATGGTTAACGGAAGGGCAAAGGTGGAGGTCTCGGGAAACATTAACCTGACCAACATCAGGGATTACGCCATTGAGGGTGTAGACTTTATATCCGTAGGAGCCATAACCCACTCCGCTCGATGGGTGGACATGAGCATGAAGCTAAGGAGGCTGTGAATGAGGTTCTACGGCATACCATCCGAAGACAGGGTTTTGGAAATCTTGGAGGGTATAAAAGAAGGTGTTTGGGTGTTTGTGGACAACGCTGCGAAGGAGAGGGTAGAACTCACTCCGAACCAAGCAAGGGAGCGCCTCTCTCAGGTAATTCAAGAGGTAAAGTCTTGGAAGAGTTCAAACAGACACATACCCTCTTACACCACTTTTATCTTCGTCCATGAGCCTTCTGAGCCTAAGGCTTTCAAGATATACGACCTTAGCTCCCTCGGATGCTCTACAAGTCTTCCACCTCCCAGATGGTTTGCTTACCTGAAGGAGCTGGAGGATGAGCTGTCATGAAGCGTCAAAGATAAAGTGGTTTGAGCCGGTCAGGCTCAACAGGAGGGTGGGCAGGCTGGTGATGTTCTTGTTAGTCTTAGGGCTTTTCTTTGCCATTTTGATGGGTGCGGTGGGTATCCTTATGGGAGAGCTCTCGGAAAAAGAAGCCCTTTCATTCTTCATGATAAGCCCCTTTTGGCTGTATATGATGATTAGTGCTTTAAGAGGATACAAAAAAATAGAAAACCGCATAGGAACGGACGGAGATTATGTTTATCTGAAGGACTATGAGGGTAGGATGTGGATGGGTAAGGCATCGGAGCTCACCCTCGCCGGCGGTCGTGTGTATGCGGGCGGTATTGAGGTGGTTGTAAAGGATAAATATGGAAAGTTGCTCTATGAGGACGAGGAGCTTAAAAAGATTCTCAAAGAGGCACAGGAGGTCCTTCCCATCGCTCACGAGCTGAAAACCATGGGTGTTTTGGAAAAGCTTTTATTCCTGTATCTGCTTGTAGCACCTTTGCTATTACTTATAGTTCTCACAAGAGAATTGCCTGAGAGAGCCTTATTATACCTGCTCATCCCCTTCTTATTTTTGGATATACTTCTCATCCTGTCGCTCGTAGTTTTCCTGAATAGATGGAGAAAAACACGAAATCCTGAGCTACCCCGTAGGGCTTGAGAGAACTCAAGAAAAGACAACCTATGATTAGCCCACAGCTCTTCCGTAGGCTGGAAAAGCTCCCCGAGGACGTCAAGGACGCTTTGCTCTCTTTCGCCGAGGAGATGGTAAAGACGGTCACCAAAGATGACTTTAACGAGCTCAAAAGGGTTGTGCAGGAGCTGTCGAGGGCGAGGTGGGACGGTCGGGAGGTCTACATAGGGACTACCCACCGTAGACTCGGGGTGGAGCAGGAGCGTCATGGCGGTCCAAAGCTTTGAGTAGTGATAGAGTCATTAGTAGTGCATAAGATTTCTGTTTATATCTGGTTAATGATGGATAGGACAAAACCCCGAGACTATATGGCAGAGTTCTATCCAGTCAGGTGTCTACCCATCAATTAAATGCCAGAGTGGGTCTCGCATGTGGAGTTTTGGTTAAGTGGATAAGCCTAACGGGAGAAAGTTTAGGAAAAATAGGACGGACAAATCTATGAGGAGAATATAAACTTCAGCAGCGCCTTCTGGGTGTGTAGTCTGTTTTCCGCTTGATTGAAGATAAAGCTCGCGTGCTCTTCAAAGACATCCTCTGTTATCTCCTCTCCCTTCTTTGCGGGAAGGCAGTGCATAACTTTTACGTCGCTTCTTGCGTGGGAGAGGAGCTCTTTGCTCACTTGGTAGGGTCGTAAGGCTTGGAGCTTTTCTTCCTTTCTGTCTTGGTTCATGCTAACCCACACGTCGGTGTATACTACGTGGGCATTCTTTACCGCATCTATAGGATTGGTGGTAAGGTATATACTACCGTCGGTTATCTTGCAAAGGTCCTCTCCCGCTTGGTAGTAATAACTGCTCGGTTCATAGCCTTCGGGCGTTGCCACAAAGAGCTTTAAACCGAAAAGCCCTGCGCCTACAAGCCACGTGTTGCATACATTGTTGCCATCGCCCACATAGGCTATCTTTATGTTTCTTATTTCCTCTCCGAAGGTCTCATACAGGGTAAAGATGTCGCTCAAAATCTGGCAGGGGTGGGACATGTCCGTAAGGGCGTTTATGATGGGAATGTCCGAGTAATCGCGGAGGGTTTCCAGCGCTCTGTGGGAGTCGGTTCTTACTACGAGGGCGTCCAGGTATCTTGAGAGGGTTCTTGCGGTGTCTTTTAGGTCCTCTCCTCTCGACATCTGCAATGAGTCTTGGGTCATGTAGATGGCATTACCTCCAAGGTCGTTTATGGCTACCTCAAAGGATACCCTCGTGCGGGTGGAAGGTTTGGTGAAAAGCAGTCCTATGTTCTTACCTTTTAGGGAGTTGTCTTTTTGTTTTGCCTCTTTTATTTGCTTGGTGGTTAACAATATCTGCCATCCTTCCTCGGGTGTGATGTCCCAGAGGTCCAAAAAGTGCCTAATCATAGAAAAATTATATCATGCTCCTACCACGTTCTAAAGGGACCCGTGTCCAGATGGACGAACCTACCGGGATAATGACCTACACCTCCCATCCGCAGGGATATCGCCAAGTCCCTGAGAACCCTAAGGGGAACCCCCGGCACGGATACATCCACCGCCATGCCTCTGGTGTGGTAGCTGTCCTTAGCTACCCCCCTCTTCATGTACCTAAGCGCTTCGTTGGTTTGGGGCGACCTGTAGCCGGAGATGACGTGTATGGGCTCCTCCTTCTCAAGGAGTGTCCTCATCACGTAAAGAAGGTCAAGGAGATGGACGTCTATGGGGTGGACTTCTCCGCTTCTGTAATCTCGGAGCAAGTGGAATACCTCCCGCAGGGAGCTCTCAAGGTATTGCCCCTCCATCCAATACACAACCTTTAAACTCTCGCCCGTGTTTATGCTGTAAAGGTGCAAAATCCTCTCCTGAGACCTGTTTATGCTCGCCCAGAGCCAACCGGGTATAAGGGAACCGCACACGCCTAAAGTAAGCTTTTCCAGAAAGGACCTGCGCGTCATGGGAGCTACCTCCAAGAAAACTTATCAAGTAGCATTCTATCATAGCTGTAAATGTCTTGCCAAAAGTATACCTGCTTGTCGTCCGCGTAAGCGGTAAAGTACACAACCATTATGGGCACCGGTCTGCTCAGTCTTATGCCGATGGTATCCTTCACCTTCTGCAGGTTGTCTATTCTCCCGTCGCTGTAGTTGTTTATCCTCAGGATTTCTCTGGCGAGCTCCTTAGCCTTTTCCACCCTTATGCATCCGGAGCTAAAGCTCTTTATATGGCGTTTGAAAAGGCTCTTGTGAGGCGTGTCGTGCAGATAGACCGCAAAGGGGTTAGGGAAGTTAAACTTTATCCTTCCCAACGAATTTTTCTCTCCGGGGTCTTGAATGAACCTCAGGTTAGTCAAGTTGTCCGAGCTCCAGTCCACGAGGGCAGGGTCCACCTCCTCGCCATCTATGTAAACCTTTATGCCCTGTCTGGTAAGGTAAGTAGGGTCCTTCCTGACCTTGGGGAGGATGTCCTTTGTGGCTATGGTCTGTGGAACATACCACTTGGGGTTTAGGGTTATACTCTCTATGGAGCTGACTATGATGGGTGTGGGTCTAAAATCGTCTTTGTAGTTGCGTCCCACTATAACCTTTGAGCGCAGAACCAGCTTGGAGTTTCTAACAAAGAAAAGCTCAAAGGAAGGGATGTTTACCAGCACAAAGGTGTTATGGTTTTGATGGAGCCATCTGAACCTATCCATGTTGAGCCTGATGGTAGCTATCCTTTCGTCGACGGACACGTTCATGGCACGAAGGGTTTGTTTGTCTACCACACCGCTCGGTGGTAAGCCGTGCCTTGCCTGAAAACGCCTTACCGCTTCCTCAAGGACCTCATCGTAAACATCGCTTTCTTTAAGCTCTTCCAAGTCCATGGTTATGTAAAGTCTCTTACGTATTTGATGGACCTCGGGACCTACATAGCCCCGTTTGATTATCCGCCGTGTGCTTATCTTCTCCCATCCTCCCACTTCTCTGATGTCCTCGTATACTTTGAGCATTCGTTTCAAGTTCCAGTAGCCTTCATAGGGAGGAGAAAACTCCTTGGGTATATCTTCCAGTCTGTCCGAAGTAATGAGGTAAAAGATTTTGTCAACGTCCAAAGAATTTACCCTTCTCTCATAGAAAAAAGCCATGCTCGTATCCGGTCTTACTTTCCCTCGTGAAAGATCCAACACGTAAGAAATCAGGGCGTAAGTGTAAAGCACGTCTCTCTTTATGGGGTTTTCTTCGTAGGGGACACGGTAATCCTCAGGGTTTAAACCTTCCCACCTGGAACTCTCCAGCAGGTTTTTGAGGCGCTCCAACCTCTCGGGGTCTGTCCACAAGAGCTCGCCGTTGGAGAGGGTATAGACATACTTGATAGTCTCTGAGTGCTTGAGCCTTAGAGAGTCTATGTGTTTAAACACATTCCCGTAAGACACGCATAGGGGTATGGTTATCAAAAACACAAGCAATAAGCTCATGGTTTACTCGGACACTATTATACCGTCAAGCTTTAGAGCCCTGAGTTTTACCAGGTCCTTCATGGCTTCTTCCCTGGATTCATAGGTCTTGTAGAACACCCTATACAGCCCCCCCTTCTCACTCACAGTAATCTCCGAAAGTCCCAAATTCTTCTCAAGCCTGCTTTTGTAGTCGTTGGCGCTTTCGGCGTTTGAAAAAACCCCAAGCTGTATACGGAAAAGCTTCTGCCTGGGTTTTGTGTAGTCCACGTCCGCTAACGCTTGTTTACCGTCATCGGGAACTTGCTGATGCATGCTTGCCTCCTCCTTCCTATCCTCCTTCACCGTCTCTGGTATATTCTTAACCTCCCTCTGGATGGTTTCTCCTATGTCTTTTGAAGGAGCTTCTATACTTACGGGGTGTGTAGTCGATTCACCCTTAGTCTCCTCCTTTTTCGGTTGTTTTATCTCAAACCTCAGGAGCTCTTGCCTTTTCTTATCATCACCTGCCTTATCCTGATTACTCAGGTTATGCTTCCTTTGGTGCTCGCTTATCAGCAGGTTATCAAGGAGTGCCCTTGCACTGCTACGCGTTGATGGGTCAAGGGTTCTATCGCTCAGGAGTTCTGATATCAAGGATTTGGCAAGGTTTGCATTCCCCGCCAGCCCTAGGTTGCGCGCTGCGTTTAACTTTATAAATGGTGCCTTCTGTCCTTCTTGCAGAAGGGTCAAGTAAATGTCCGCCGCCTTTTGGTGTTCTCTGTTGTTCTCGTAAAAGTTAGCCAGCTCTATCTGTGCATCCAAGTAGCCGGGGAAGTAGGCGCTTGCCCTTTCCAAGTTTCTAACATACTCTTGACGGTCGCCCAGCGACTCATGGACCTTTGCAAGGTAGTAGTAAGCCATATGCTTCTTAGTAAAGGTTTCATCTTTAAGAGAGGTGAGTATGTATTCTTTGGCTCTGTTGTAATCACCCTTTCTGTAGTAAAGAATACCCATGTTTAGATAGGCTTCGGTGAAGCTCTTATCCGCCTGCAGGGCTCTTATAAAGGCTGACTCTGCCTTGTCGTATTCCCTAACCTCCATGTAGGCTATGCCCAAAGAGTTCCAAGGTTGGGGGTTCTGTGGTGCCAGCTGGGTCGCCTTGTAGAAGTTGGCTATGGCTTCGGAGTAGTTTTTGACAAGGAAGGAGGACATGCCCAGCTCGTGGTAATACTGCCACGTGGTATCCGCCCTCTTATCCGTATCAACACTCCCAGCGCAGGAGTACAACCCTACGCACAGGACAGCCAATATAAGCCTCTTCATCTCAGGATGGCACCACCGAAAGAGAGTCTTAACTTCCTGAGTTCTTGGTTTATATTATCCGTCCGTAGGTTTATCAAAACCTTATAAAAACCGTCCTCTTCTTTTATGTTCACGTTTTTATAACCCATGCTCTTAGCTCTGCTTAGCGCCTTTAGAGCGTTCTCTCTACTGGAAAAAGCTCCCACTTGAACCGTATAGCTTCTCATCTTCCTAACTTTTTCTTCCTGCGTCTGCTGAGGGGCTTTCTCCTCCGGTATCTTTTTCTCCTCCTGTATCTTCTGGGCTATGACATCTTGCCTTTTTTCCTCTTTGGTGGGCTGAGGGGTAGGTGGGGCTGGTAGCTGTTCTTGTGGTTTCTCCTGTGGTTTTTGCATCGCCTCCACGGGCTGGGAAGGCTGTTCTTGTGGTTTCTCTTGAGGTTTGGGTTTTACCACCACAGGTAGAGGCTGGGCCTCCTCCTTCTTGGATGAAATCCACATGTTCAAACCTACGTAAAAGGATACCAACGCTACGAGTATGCCGAGAAGCACAACAAACCTTCTCTGCCTGTTCATAACATCCCTCCTTACATCCGCTCAGGAGCGTTCACACCTATTAATTTTAGACCATAACTCAACACCTTTTCAACACCTTTGAACAGGCTCAGGCGCGCCTTCATGATGGTCTCATCCTCCACCATAACCCTGTTGTGGTTGTAATAGTTATGAAAGTCCTTTGTTAGAGAGAGCAGGTGGTAAGGTATGAGATGGGGCATGTAGTTTTCTACGGCGCTCATGAGTGTATCCTTGAACATCACACACTTTTTCATAATCCTTATCTCTTCTTCACTCTGAAGGCTCTCAACGTAGATTGTCAAGTCTTCTAAGTCAGCGTCCAAGTTGTGCCTGAGCTTTACCTCCCTTACCACTCCCCTTATGCGGGCGTGCGCATACTGGACGTAAAACACAGGATTTTCCGAACTCTTTTCTTTCACCAGGTCTATGTCAAAGTCCAGAGGCGTGTCGCTCCTCTTGGTCAGGAACATAAACCTGACCGCATCCTGCCCCACCTCTTCCAGAAGCTCCCTCAGGGTTATAAACTCCCCCGTCCTCTTGGACATCCTCACCTCCTGCCCTTGGCTAAAAAGCCTGACCATTTGCACAAACTCCACCCTTAGCCAACCATCCGGTATGCCCAGAGCTTTGAGAGCCCCCAAAAGCCTGAGTAAATAACCGTGGTGGTCCGCACCCCAGAGGTTTATGGCTGTTTCAAAGCCCCTGCGGTATTTGTGATAGTGATAAGCTATGTCGTTGGCAAAGTAAGTGTAGGTCCCGTCCGAGCGTCTAAGGACCCTGTCCTTGTCATCCCCGAAAAGGGTGGACCTAAACCAAAGGGCTCCATCCTTTTCGTAAGTGTAGCCCATCTCACCCAGCTTGCTTAGGATATCCTCCACGAGCCCTTCGGAGAGGAGCGCCCCTTCGCTAAAGTAGTTGTCAAAGGACACCCCCATCATCCCGAGGGTCTGTTTTATCTCCTCCATCATCCTCTTTACCCCATACTCCCTGCAAAGCTCTATCGCTCTGTCCGTGTCCTCTTGCAGGAGAGCCTCTCCGTAAAAGGACTTTATGTCCATGGCGAGCTCTCTTACGTATCCGCCCTTGTATCCTTCTTCCTCAAAGACCTTCTTTACATCCTCGCGCTCTTGAGAAAAGAGCTCTAGAT
>FWWM01008622.1_pt1 | contig 19438 bp, 20 predicted proteins | sample 2228351 | NCBI WGS metagenome assembly FWWM01 (sample SAMEA103939774, study PRJEB20133) | metagenome
CGGGTATTTTGTGAAGAAAGATGGCGGTGGCTGAAGTCCATATTAATTCTTCGTCCACATCGAAAAAAGGAAGTATCAGAGGTTTTGAGCCAGTGGCAATTATAATAAAATCGGAGTTAAAGACCCGTTTACCCTCAGCTGAGTTTACCTCCACAGTATTACTATTCAGTAATGTTGCCTCCCCTTTTACCCACTCCACATTATAGTTTTTCCATAAAGCCTCTATTCCTACCCTTAATCTTTCTACGATTTTGTCCTTCCATTTTTTTAGTTTTTCAATATCAATTCTCTCTTCTCCGAAATGAAATCCCATTTCTTTCTTTGCATAATTGAGTTTTTCTTTCAAATAAGATGCATATATTAATGCTTTTGTGGGAATACATCCTTCATTTAAACAGATACCTCCAATATATTTTTTTTCCACTACGAGAACCTTTTTCCCCATTTGCCCGAGTCTTATAGCTGAGACATAACCTCCTGGACCAGCTCCAATTATTATTACATCGTATTTCATTTATAACTCCTTATAAAAATAAATTATTAACCTTTTAAAAGCTAAGGAAGAGAAAAGTTTTTTAATTTTTACTTTCTTTCTTCAAAAATAATAGCTTCGAATATTTGAATATCAGCATTTTTTTTCCAGCAACCTATGGGAAGATTTGCCTTAACGCAGGTCTGGTCAAGAAACTGCTCCCTGTTCCATCTGTTCTCTACAGCAACCTGGGGAAGTAATAAACCTTTCTTGCCTTCCTTACTTATCATGATTCCGTGTTTACCTACTACTATTTCATTGACATTCTTAATTTTTCTCAAGGGGGTTAGTACTGAAATTTCGATATGTATTTTTGGCAACTCCTCCTTTGCAAGGGGTCTAAATCTAGGATCCTGAGTCGCTGCAAGGATTCCAGCTTTCTGAACGCCTTCATACAACGGAAATATTGGATCTGTAAAACCTATGCAACCTCTTAGGAAACCATATTCTTTAATAGTAACAAAAACCCCGGTTTTTATCGTTAGCAAAGGGTCATTTTCCTGAACGGAAAGTATTTTCCCCTCCTTCACGAAAAATTCTATAGATTGCCTTGCAATTTTTATGAGCTTTTCTTTCTGTTCATTTGTTAAATTAAATTCCTCACTTTTTTGATTTTTAGCACTTTCTTTTGAGTTCGTAATGACCGCAGAGAGATAACCTACTACATTTGACATAGGAACAGTGTGGGAAGAATCCTGGTAAGCCAGGGAGACCACCTTTTTAGCTCCTGCTTTTTTAGCTGCCATTAACACTGCTATCACAGGCCCTCCCCCGCACATCTCCGCTCTACCTCTATGAAACTCTCTCATCAAATTTTCTGGATCGAATTTTTCAATAAGAGATTTTGTAAGAAGGTCTACTCTTTTTGCCACATCCTTTGGATAATAATGAGAAAGATCTGTGGATGCTACAAGGAGAACATTTCTGGAGGATATAATCTCATAAAGAGCATCTGAAAGAGCTCTTATATTTTTTTCTGTTTGTCTTCCCATAACTATAGGGACTATTGGAACATCTCCCAAAGATACTTGAAGAAAAGGAAGCTGGACTTCCACAGAATGCTCCAATCTGTGAGCTTCTTCGAAAAAACTTATGGATTTATTTTTTGAGATTAACTCTTTTGCAATATCCTCTGCAATTTTAAGTTTTCCAAGAGGTGTTATAAATGAACCTCTTGCAAAGACCGAGGAACCATCGAAATCAACTCTGTGGGAGGGTCCAACAATTATAACTGCTTCAAATTGTTTCCCTTTGATAGCTTTGTAAGCGAAACCAGCAACAGGACCTGAGTAAATATAGCCAGCATGGGGAGAAATAATAGCATGGATATCACTTTTTATCTCAGGAAGGGTGGCGGACTGTATGAATTTTTCTACCATTCCCTTCAATTCGTCAGGATCTGAGGGGTAGAATGTCCCACTCACAGCCGGGAATCTTTCTTGAGCATTCATATCAAAGCCTGTTAAAATTAGAAAACAAAAGCTCAGTAAGGAACTGATTATCTTCATACCATCAAATTACTGCTGTCTTTTGGAGAGTTCCATCAATGTAAGAGCAATGGCGAAGCCCAGGCATGCCATAGTGAATCTCCAGATGGTTAAGGGAGGGAATCCTAAAAACTGAGTATTTGCAGCCTTTATTATCAGGCCAATAACAAAAGCAAGACCAGCTAAAATAATGAGGATCCATGAAATTAATCTCATCTTTCACCTCCTGTCTATCAAAGAATAATAAAATTTGTTATTCAAGTCAAGTTGTTGGAGGAAAGAGGATAATGCAACTTATTGACATCTCATTTCTCTTTAAATAAAATCGAATAGATGGGAAGGGATTCTGCGTTTAATTTAAAATAAAGAGAAGAGAATGAAAGCATCCTTCACATTTGATGATATTATAGGTTATGAGGATGTAAAGGAGAGGGCGAGGGAGCTTTCAAAGTTCAATGAAAACATACTTATTTGTGGTGAGACAGGGACGGGGAAAAGGCTATTTGCTCACGCAATTCACCATGAATCTCAAAGAAAAGATAAGCCATTTATAACAATTCATTGTCCAAATATTCAACCAAATCTTTTTGAATCTGAGATTTTCGGGCATAGAAAAGGAGCATTCACTGATGCAAAGAAAGACAAAAAAGAAAGACAAAGAAGGGAAGATAGAGCATGCCAGAGATGGGACAGTATTTTTCGATGAGATAGGGAACATCTCCTTAGAGATTCAGTCAAAGCTTTTAAGGGTTTTGGAGGAAAGGAAATTCAGCAGGATTGGGGAGAATATAGAGAGAGAAGCCTACTGCCTATTCATATTTGCCACGAATAAAGATCTGGAAAAGATGGTGGAAGAAGGGCGATTTCTTTCTGATCTTTACTACAGGATAGAGACCTTTCCTCTTTTGATACCTTCTTTGAGGGAAAGGAGGGAAGAGGTTCCTAAGATTGCTGAAGGGATATGGAGGAGAATAAACCTAAATGTTTCGAACTACAAGCCTCTTACTGATGAAGAGACGGAGATACTTGTTGGTTATGATTTTCCAGGGAATATTCGTGAGCTGGAGGTGATATTAAAAAGAGTATTTAGATTTTCAGAGAGAAGGGATAGGAAAGAGGTGATGAAGGAAGAGATAGAGAGAAAGAAGCTTAAAGAGGTGAAAGGGGCTGAGGAAAATGAATGGCATTGCCAGAGGATATACAAAGAGATGATAGAAGGGGGGAAGAGTTTCTGGGATGTGGTATGGAAACCATATCTAAAGCATCGCCTCAACTGGTATCAGCTATTAGAGATTTTGAGTCTTGGACTAAAGGAATCGGAAGGGAGTCTGAAAGGTCTTCTTCCGAAATTTAATATAGAAGAGAGGGATTATAAGAGGTTTTTGGACTGTTTGAGAAAGCAGGGGATCAGAGTAAGAGATCTAAGGGATAAAAGGAAGGAATAGTTTTTCGTCCTGGAGGACGAAAAATTCGTCCCTGTGGACGAACTAAAGAATTATCAATAATGACAATGATTTCATTTAAATTTTTCTCAGAAATTAAGAAATTTATTCGACCTACAGGACGAATTTTTCTGTTCCGTGAAATCCCGAACCCTCTCCAGAAGCCAACTCAATTCTGGCATGGTTTATGATATAAATTTTATATGGTATATAACAAAAGAATTGAGGCTGTTCAAAAAGAAATTGAAATCCCGAACTCTCTCCAGAAGCCAACTCAATTCTGGCATGGTTTATGATATAAAAAATAGTGATGTCAAAGGGAGATGGAACGGAGGAAAAAGAAGTGAGAGATTTTAAAACAGGAAAAAAGTTAAGCAGATAAAATCAATATTTTTATTGTTTGTTTTATTTTTCTTTGCGGCTAGTTCAAATGAATTTAGAAAATATAAATATGTTAACTATAAGAAATTAAAAAGACCCAATAAAATAGTGAACCTATGTTCTACAGTTATTAATAAATTTGAAATTTATATGGCAGAGCCTCTTCAAGTATTGAGCAATTATTTAATATTTGAGGGTTTCAAAGCTGATAAGATGACAAAGCTCATAGATCTTAGAACAAACGAATTGCTAAAATCATTCGTAAGCAAAGGGCAAGGGTCGGATGAATTCATTTCTTTATGGCAGATAATTCGAGATTAAATAGATAGAGATTCTTTCTGGATATGCTATATCACAGCAAAAAATCTTAAAAAATTTGACATTAAAAATATTCTTGCTTCGATTTTTTATCCTGAGAAAATCGTTGGGATGCCATCTGAAAAGAATGGTTCCCCTCTTTTTTTTGCATTTACTCAGGATGATAAGATACTTGCGTGCGGACTATTTTTTAACGAGAGAATATCCATTTATGATATAAATGGAAACTATATCAAGAGCATAGGTAAAATTCTCATCATTTTAAAAGACAAGAGGTTCGCACCTCAGCACTCTCACAGCTTTCGGGGTGATATTATTTTTAAGGAAGGATCCAGAGAAACATTTGCATCGCTAAGACATGGCTCTATTATTGAGAAATATAGCATGAATGGGGATTTAATTTCCATATTTTATGGACCTGCGGAATTATTTTTCCCAGAATATGAAATAGTGCCTGCTAGTCCCTGCTATGCAATGAACTATAATAAGAAAACAAAGTTTGGATATCTTTCATTTGCTACAATGAGAATTTAAATAGAATAATTTCATTGTATTCAGGGGACTACCAATTCAAAGATAGCAACCCAGTTTCCAGCTCTACTATTTATGTCTTTGATGATAAGTAGAGAATTTTAGAGAATATTGAATTAGATAAAAAAATTTTATATGGTTATATCAGAGGATGGCTCTCATATATTTGGAATAACGGAGAAAGAAATATTAAAGTTTGAATACCATCATAGGGATAAAATCACAGGGGAAAAAAACAAGAAAAGAGGTGATTGAAAAGAAAAGTTTTTTGGGTGATTTTCTTATATCACTCACAATAGTATTAACTCTGGTTTTTCTCTTCATTCCTTCTAAATCTTTTGCAGATTCCGGGACATACTGATCTCAATTTAGTGCACTATGCTTTATTGGCTCCTAATTATTTTGTGAATTACTATTACCTGTCTGATTATCCCTGCCACTCAGCATTGAGAAATAAAGAATGAACAATCTTCCTAAGATTTATCCCTATGTTTAAAAAGAAAATACAGTTAATTTTAAATTTTATTAATTTTTATATGTATAGGTCTGTTCTTTATAGTCCGCCATCTCAAAAGTAGTTATTTAAAATATTCCATATATTAAAGATATTGAGGCAAAAACAGGAGAAAAATTTGAAATCTCAAATAATATGAAAAAGCTCACAAATTGCTTGGATATGTTGAATTTGCTAAGGAGCTCGAAGGTTACAAATTGGTATATGAAATGAACTTTGATTGTTCAATTTGTCTTGAAAATTTGAATGAAATATATGATTTTTATCTCTTACTATCAAGAATTCGAGAATTGGTATTTTGCGTTATAACCCCTGAAAAATCCCATGGTTATATAAAATTTTTTCTTGATGATGTTCTGAAAGATTATGCTCTATGGATAATACAACAAAAATTTACAAATTAAAATATGAAACTTTATCTTTTAGATAACTTCAACCACATAATTATGGCTGGGGATATAATAAAATATCTATTTCTAAAAAGAGTATAAAAGAAAACTGCAAAGAAGAACTTTGAAAAAGTATTCTTATATACGTCCAATTATAATTTTGTTTAATTCTATTTTCCATTTAATTTGGGGTTTTCTCACTTTCCATTCAATTTATGTTTTCCAACTGCCCCCTAAAAACTACTTAAATAAACAAAGTTCATTGCCATCCTCCAACTTATAACCCTCCCTCTATTCCTAATTCTAAATCTTCAGCGAAAACGGATTCTTGATGCTCTCATAGAAAACATAACGGTCAGCACTCTCAGCAATATGTGAAAAGGAAATTCAAGTCCAAAATTTGGCAGACATGAAATACTATTTTCAATGAAGTTTTATATGACATAATTAGAAGCTTTACTTGTTATATTATTTGTGTTATCATACTTTCTTAAGTTTAAAATTTAGCAAGGAGGAAAAGTGGCTTTTGAAAGGGAAAAAAAGCAGGAATTGATAAACAAAATTGGGTTACATTCCAAAGATACAGGTTCAGCGGATGTTCAAATTGCTATTCTTACAAGTAGAATAAATTATCTCACAGAGCATCTTAAAACCCACAAAAAGGATTACCACAGTAAAATGGGATTGTTAAAGTTGGTAGGAAAAAGAAAGAGATTAATGGAATATTTAAAAAGAGAGAACCCTGAAAGATATTCTGCTCTGATTAAAGAGCTTGGTTTGAAGGGTTAAAACCCTTAAAGGAGGGATAAGTGTCAGAAATAGTTGAGATGGAATTGGGAGGGAGAAGATTATCCATTGAAGTAGGTTCTGTTGCTAAACAGGCAAATGGTTCAGCTCTCGTTAGATATGGTGATACTGTGATGCTTGTAACAGCAACTTCAAAGGAAGAACCAAACGAGGATACGGATTTTCTTCCCCTGATAGTTGATTACAGAGAAAATACTTATGCAGCAGGTAAAATACCAGGGGGTTTTTTTAAAAGAGAGGGTAAACCTTCTGAGAGAGAAATACTTGTTAGTAGGCTTATTGATAGACCTATAAGACCTTTGTTTAAGCCAGGCTATAATTATGAGACTCAGATCGTGGCTCTACTTCTTTCTGCAGATCTGGAGAACGAACCCGACACCCTTGGAATAATAGGAGCCCCAATAGCCCTTCTTGTTTCCGAAATCCCTTTTGATACTCCAGTGGCTGCAGTAAAAGTGGGTATTTTAAATGGAGAATTTAAGCTGAACCCAACAATTGAAGAGCTCAAGTCAAGCAGGCTTAACCTTGTGGTTGCTGGAACAGAAGATGGAATTGTAATGATAGAGGCAGGTGCAGTGGAGATCGATGAAAAAACAATGGTGGATGCGATTAAATTCGCTCATCCTTACATAAAGCAGATAATAGATTTAGAAAAAGAACTTTGGAAAAGGGTGAATCCTGTTAAGAGAGCTTTTACTCCTTTAACTTTTGATGAGGATAGATTGAAAGAATTAAAAGAGCGAATAGGAGAAAGACTTCTCCTCGCTATAAGAACTCCACAAAAGAAGGAAAGAGAAAAAAATATTCAAGTAATTCTGCAGGAGCTTAGTTCAGAGATTCCAGAGGAAGAGAAGGAAAAAAGAAGGGAAGTGGAGAGATATTTCAATGAACTAAAAAAAAGGATGTTTAGAGACGATGTTTTAATAAACAGAAGAAGACCTGATGGCAGAGAATTTAAAGATATAAGACCTATCTCAATACAAGTAGGTCATCTTCCAAGAACTCATGGTTCCTCTCTTTTTACAAGGGGTGAGACCCAGGCTCTTGTAACAGCAACTCTTGGGACTTTTGAAGATGTCCAGCGACTGGATATTTTAGAGGATGAAAATGCTGTTAAAAGATTCATGGTTCATTATAATTTCCCTCCTTTCTGTGTGGGAGAGGTTTCATTTTTAAGGGCACCCGGGAGGAGAGAGATAGGACACGGAGCTCTTGCTGAAAGAGCTCTTCTTCCAAGTATACCTGATGAGGATGCTTTCCCTTACACTATAAGAATTGTTTCTGATATACTTGAGTCCAATGGCTCCTCTTCTATGGCGACTGTTTGTGGAGCTACTCTTGCTCTCATGGATGCAGGGGTTCCTCTCAAGATGATTGTGGCGGGTATCGCTATGGGTTTGATAATCGAGAATGGTCAATGGGTTACCCTTACAGATATTGCCGGTCTTGAAGATCACTACGGAGACATGGATTTTAAAGTAGCTGGAACAAAAATTGGTATAACAGCCCTTCAGATGGATATAAAAGTTAAAAACATTACTTTTGATATAATCGAGTCTGCTCTCATGCAGGCAAAAGAGGCAAGGCTTGAGGTTTTAGAGAAGATGATTCAGGCTATTCCAGAACCGAGAAAGGAGATATCTCCATACGCTCCAAGAATAGGTATTATCGATATAAATCCAGATAAAATAAAAGATTTAATAGGTCCAGCAGGGAAGACTATAAAGGGTATTATAGAGAAGACAGGAGTTAAAATTAATGTGGAGAATAATGGAAAAGTAACTGTGGCAGCTCCAGATCCTAAGTCCATGGAAGAAGCGATGCGTCTTATTAAAGAGATAATTATGGTAGAGGAGGTGGAGGTAGGGAAAACCTATACTGGCAAAGTGAAGAGAATAGAAGATTACGGTGCTTTTCTTGAAATAAGACCAAATGTGATAGGTTTGCTTCACATTTCTGAGATTGCCCACTACAGAATTAAAAATGTGAGGGATGTGTTAAAAGAAGGACAGGAGCTTGAGGTTAAAGTAATTGAGATAGATGATTTAGGCAGAATAAAACTTAGTAGAAAGGCTCTTCACACACCTTCTCCAAGACCCCAGAAATCTTACGAGAAGAGCACCAGCGAGAGAAGAAAGAAGCCTTTTACTCCATTTTCATCCAAATTATGATTTTTTCAAAGGAAAAAGGACTAACATTAGTAGAGTTATTGGTTACCCTTGCCATTCTTTCTATACTTTTAGCCGCGGTTTATCCCATGGGGAAAGTGGCTATAAAAAGAGAAAAAGAAATTGAGTTGAGGGAAGCCCTCAGAGTATTAAGAGAGGCAATTGATGAGTATAAGAGACTTGCGGATCAGGGAAAAATAAAAGTGGAGCCCGATACTGAAGGGTATCCTCCTAATCTCAAAGTTATTGTTGACGGAGATGAAATTTTGGGAGAAAGAGGAAAAAAGGTTAAATTTTTAAGAAAAATCCCCATTGATCCCATGACAAATTCCCGGGACTGGGGCTTGAGAGCATATCAAGACCCTCCTGACTCAATTGTATGGGGAGGGAAGAATGTATGGGATGTATACACAAAGAGCGAGGAAGTTGCATTGGACGGAACCAAGTACAAAACATGGTAAAACATAAAATTTCACGAAACTTCAAAATGACAAGAGGATTCACTCTCATTGAATTGCTTGTAGTTATGGCTCTAATTGGCATTGTAGCCTCTATAGCTCTACCTCAATTTAAAGGGACAACCTTGAGAGCGCGGGAGACGGTGTTGAAAGAGAATTTGTATCAAATGAGGAGGGTGATAGATCAGTTTTATGTGGACAAGAAAAGGTATCCTAAGTCTTTACAGGAGCTGGTGGATGAGGGATATTTAAGAACCATTCCTGAGGATCCGATAACTAGGTCTAAAGATACATGGATTTTAGTGAGGGAGGAGCCCAAGGAGAACGAGTATCTTCTTGAAGAGGAGAGAGGAATAATAGATGTAAAAAGTGGTTCTGATAAGGTATCTTCTGAGGGGACCCCATATTCTTCCTGGTAAAAATTAAATTTCGAATTCAAATTCTGAATGAGATTATTTATAAGAAATAAGGGAAATAAAGTTTTAAAAGGAAATTCAAAAGGACTTACCCTTATAATTCTTCTTATTACCCTATCAGTTATGGAGATTCTTCTTTTAGCTGCTTATATTCCATGGAAAACGGTCATAAAAAGGGAAATGGAAAAGGAACTTATTTTTCGTGGTAATCAATATGTGGAAGCCATAAGAATATACCAGATGAAGTATCCAGGGAGATTTCCATCTAAAATCGAGGAATTACTTGAGAAAAGATGCATAAGAAAACTTTACAAGGATCCATTTTCTGAAGATGGAGATTGGGATTTAATAGTGCCTTCGGCTCGGATTGCTCCCGGAAGTGAACGAGGGGGTGCTCAGAAAATAGTAATAATTCCTAATAAACTCCTGGCAAAGTATCCTCAACCTGTTCAGATAATAGGGGTTGTAAGCTCCTCTCCTGAAAGATCCTTTAAAATTTACTGTGGAGGAGAAACTTACAATAAGTGGTTCTTTTATTATGGCAGAAAATGTGAGATAATACCTTCATACGAGTATTTCAGACCAAAATGAAAAATGTCTTGATTGTGGCTGGTGAACGTTCTGGAGAATCTTATGGTGCAGAGCTAATAAAAGAGATAAAAAAGAGAATTCCTGAACTCTCCTTTTTTGGAATCGGAGGGGAAGAGATGGAGAGGGAAGGCGCGGAACTTCTTTTCAGAATCGATGAGCTCTCTATAATAGGGATATTTGAAGCTTTGCCTCATCTATTCAGAATATATAAAATAATGAAAAAGTTAATTTTAGAATCAGAAAAAAGAGAGCCTTGTTGCGCTATTTTAATTGATTCCCCTGATTTCAATTTGATACTTGCAAAAAAACTTAAAAAGAAAGGAATGCCAGTGATTTACTACATAAGCCCCACTGTTTGGGCTTGGAGAAAGGGAAGAGTAAAGAAAATAAAAAAATATGTTTCTCTTCTTCTTTTGATTTTTCCTTTTGAAAAAGAAATTTATGAAAGTGCTGGTGTTTCTCATTACTTTGTAGGACATCCCCTTAAAGATAGAATAAAACCTTTCGAGAAAATAAACGAGATAAAAGCGAAAAATGGTATAAAAGATAATGAAATTGTGGTTTCCCTTCTTCCTGGCTCCAGATTGGCAGAAGTTAAGAATCATCTTCCTGTTCTTTTCGATTCTGTAAAGGAGCTCAGGAAGAGAATTGAGTTAAAGGTATTTTTAATAAAAGCACCTGGCATATCGGAGAATTTAATCAGGAATTATTTTGGAGATATGAAAATCGAAATAGTGGATAGCAATCGTTATGAAATAATGGCATGTTCCACTCTTGCGCTTGCTTCATGCGGAACATCCAATCTTGAATTAATGCTTCTCGGAGTTCCTTTTATTGCTTTTTATTATCTTTCTCCTCTGACTTATCATATTGTTAAGAAATTGGCAAAAGTGAAATATGCAAGCATGGTAAATATTCTCGCTGGAAAGGAATTAGTGCCTGAATTTTTGCAAAGTGAATTTAAAGCGGAAAAGATCGTGAAAAAGGCTTTCTCTCTTTTAAATTCTGAAGTGGAGAGAGAAAGAATAAAGAAGGAATTCGAAAAGATCAGTGAAAGCCTTGGGGAGGGTGGAGCTATTTCAAAAGCTTCAGAATTGATATTTAATTTTATAAAGGGAAAATGAAAATATACATAACAGGTTCTCAGGGTGCTGGGAAGACTACTCTTTTCAGGATTTTGACGAGCGCAGTTGAGGGCTCCAACATATGGATTTCTGAGGTGAATGATGGGAGATTGAATTCCTTAAGTAAAATTTACCCGGAGAAAAAAATTACCAAGTTGAAATTTGAATATCATGACTTACCTCCTCTTCCTGAGGGTGGAAAACCGTTGTCTCATTATTTTGATAACTTAAAGCTTAGCGATCTCGTTATTTTTGTAATTAAAAATTTTAATGGAGATGATCCCTTTCAAAATATTAAAAGTTTTGAAGAGGAATTAAGAATTATGGATCTTTCAACCCTTGAGACCTCTATAAGCAATTTGGAAAGAGACTTAAAAAAGGCAAAAACCCAGGAAAAGGAAAGAGAATATGAGCTTCTCATAAGAATAAAAAGGGAGGTGGAGGATGGCAAACCCATAAGAGAGATTCAGCTGACCTCTGATGAGGTAAAATTTATAAGAGGCTTTGCTTTCCTATCTTTTAAGTCAGTCCTTTATGCCATCAACATTGGCGAAGATAAAACCGAGAAAATTTATGATGGAAGTTTGAGCATTAAAAAGAAAAGATTAATTTCCGTTCCCTTTTCAGGGAAGTTGGAGTTGGAGATTTCCCAGATAGAGCCTGAAGGAAGAGAAGAGTTTATGAAAGAATGGAAACTCAGAGATCTTGCAAAAGAAAGAATAGAGATAGCTTTGGTGGAGTGCATGGGAATGATAACATTCTACACTGTTGGAAAAGATGAGATAAGAAGCTGGCTCATCCCTTCTGAAACAAAAGTTTTGAAAGCAGCTGGAACCATTCATTCCGATATGGAAAAGGGTTTTATAAGAGCTGAGGTTATCTCCTTTGAAGAGCTCATGAAAATAGGATCTTTGAAGGAAGCTAAAGAACATGGATTGGTAAGAATTGAGGGAAAAGATTATATTGTAAAAGACGGAGATATTTTATACATAAGATTTACATCATGAGAACAGAGGAGAACATTCATCAAGAGAAAGAATTCACTTTTGAAATATTGAAAAAGGACGAATTTTCAAGAGCAAGAGCGGGATTGATAAATACTCCTCATGGAGTGGTTCATACTCCGGTATTTGCGCCAGTGGCGTCACAGGGAGCTGTGAAAGCAATAGTCCATAAGGAACTTGAAGATCTTGATGCTGAAATAGTAGAAAGCAATGTTTATCACCTAGTTATACGCCCTGGAATTGATCTTATAGAAAGAATGGGGGGACTTCATAAATTCATTTCCTGGAAGAGAGCAATTCTTACAGATAGCGGAGGCTTCCAGATCTACAGTCTCTCATCTTTGAGAAAAATTGATGATAATGGAGTTAGATTTTCCTCTCATGTGGATGGAAGAAAGTTTTATCTTGTTCCTGAAGATGTGATAGATATTCAATTGAGATTGGGAGCTGATATAATTATGGTTCTTGATTGTATTGCACCATATCCTTCCCCCCATGAGGCAGTGAAAAGAGCATTGAATTTGACAATTAAATGGGCAGAAAGGTCGATGAAGGTTTGGAAAGAAAAAGGAAATCAAAGGAGCGGAATTTTTGGTATAGTTCAGGGAGGAACGGAAAAATCATTTAGAAGGATATGCCTGGAGGAGTTATTAAAACTCGGCTTTTCAGGGTATGCCCTTGGTGGGCTCTTTGTTGGAGAACCTTGGGATGAATCCATGGAGATCATAGATTATTTAACTTCTTCCATCCCTGAAAACTATCCCAGATATCTTATGGGTTCAGGCACACCTCAGGATATCTTTCATGCTGTAGAGATGGGTGTAGATGTATTTGATTGTGTTCTTCCTACAAGGAATGCGAGAACAGGAACTCTTTTCACATACAAAGGGAAAGTCTTGATTAAACAAGCTCGCTATGCAGAGGATCCCGAACCTATTGATCCCGATTGTCAGTGTTATACATGTAGAAACTTTTCAAGGGCATATCTTAGACATTTGTTCAAAGCGGATGAGTTGAATTCTTTTATTCTGAATACTATTCACAATCTTTATTTTTATCTTGACATAATGCGAAAAATAAGGCAAAGTATTTTATTTGGCGATTTTCAAGAATTTAAAAAAAGAGTCCTTCAGGGACTGAAGGAGAATGAGATATGATATCAAATTTATATGCTCAGACCGCTGGCCAGGGACAACAGAGTCTCTTGGGAATGTTGATTCCTTTTATCCTTGTTTTTGCCATCTTTTATTTGATCGTGATTCTCCCCGCAAGAAAGAAACAGAAACAGCATCAGAGAATGATAGAGAATTTGAAACCGGGAGATAAAATAATTACAGCAGGTGGTATATACGGAGTGGTGACAGGTTTAAGGGAGGACAAGTTAGAGATAAGAATTGCTCCAAATGTAAAAATTGAAATAACTAAGGGCTCGGTAGCTGCGGTAGTAGGAAAGGAGGAATGAAAATATGGGGAGAGATACATGGAAGTGGGCTTTAACTCTCCTTGTTTTATCTTTAGCTATCTATTTCGCTTATCCTCCCAAAGAAAAGATAAAACTCGGGCTTGACCTAAAAGGCGGGATGCATTTACTTCTTCAAGTGGTGACCGATGATGCAATTAATATGGAGTCAGATCATGTAGTTCTCAGGTTGCAGGATTTGTTTAAAGAAAAGATGTTGAAATTTTCAAGCATTACAAGAGGGGAAAGCCCTGGAACAATATTAATTGAAGGTATAGATTTATCTCAAAATTCAGCAATTGAGGATACTCTGGATCAATTTGTAAATGAATGGGATTATTCTATAGCAGGAGATAGAATAAGACTTGCACTAAAGCCGAATGTGGCAGTATATTTGCGGGATCTCTCTGTTAATCAGGCAATAGAAACAATTCGTGGAAGAATTGATGAACTTGGAGTAGCTGAACCTGTTATTCAGAAACATGGCACTGATAGAATACTTGTTCAACTCCCTGGTGTGGACAACCCGGAAAGAGTGAAGAATCTTATTCAAAATACAGCATTGCTCGAATTTAAACTTGTGATAAAAGGACCTCTTCCAACCAGAGAAGAGCTTCTTAAAGAATACAATGGAGTGGAGTCCCTTGATATGGAGGTGCTCAAAAGTGATCCTGCAAAAAGTAGAATTCAGGGATATTATCTTGTTAAAAGAGTGGCAGCTATCACAGGAAAGGATATAAGGAATGCAAGGGTGGGAAGGGATGAATTTAATCAGCCTGTAGTCAATTTTACTTTATCAAACCAGGGAGGAAAGATTTTCGAAAAAGTTACAGCGGAAAATATTGGCAAGCCCCTTGCAATAATTCTTGATGGAAGGGTGATCTCCGCTCCTGTAATACAAGCAGTTATAAGAGATGCAGGAATGATCACAGGACAGTTCACACCTCAGGAAGCAGAGGATTTAGCTATTGTTCTTCGCTCAGGGGCTCTCCCTGCTGGGATAAAATATCTTGAGGAAAGAACTATTGGTCCTTCCCTTGGAATGGACTCCATAATAAGAGGATTAAGAGCTTCTGTCATCTCCTTAATAATAGTCATGGGTTTTATGGTTTTTTATTACAGACTTTCCGGTGTTAATGCGGTGGTGGCTCTAATTTTGAATATGATAATTCTTCTCGGAGTAATATCTTATTTTAAAGCGACTTTAACATTACCTGGCATAGCAGGTGTTGTTCTTACCATAGGTATGGCAGTGGATGCCAATGTTTTGATATTCGAAAGGATAAGAGAGAACTTGAGACTTGGTAAATCAGTCAAAGCTTCTGTTCCTGAGGGATTCAAAAAAGCATGGGTCACCATTTTGGATTCGAACTTAACCACAATTGTTGCCGCAATATTTCTTCTTCAATTTGGCACTGGTCCAGTAAAAGGATTTGCAGTCACTCTTATAATAGGTATTATTGCCTCTCTTTTCACAGCGGTTTTTGTTTCAAGGATGATATTTGATTTTGTGCTTTCTAAGAAGAGAAAGCTCGATAAACTCAGCATATAGGAGTGTAAATGATAGAACTTTTCAAAACACCTAATATAAATTTTATGAAGTTCAAATATTATGCTTTCTTATTTAGCGGGGTAATTGTCATATTAGGAGTGGTTACATATATTGTAAGGGGAGGGCTCAATTATTCAGTTGATTTTACAGGAGGCATACTTGTTCAGGTTAGCTTCAATGAGGATATAAGTATAGGTAGAGTAAGGTCTTTACTTGCGGATGCTGGACTCGGCGAATCCGTAATTCAAAGATTCGGGGAGAGAAATGAATATATAATCAAAGTTCCTTTAGAAAAAAAGAAAAGAGAACAGCTTGAAGCAGACATTGCGGAACAATCAGAGATAGCAAGTAAAATTATGAATGCACTCATGAAGGAAGAGGAAAAAGAATTAATTTCTCGGGGCAAAATAAATTTGAACTCTGTTTCCTTACCTCAGCTCAGGAACATTCTTGAAGAAAAATTATCAGGAGAAGAAGCCCAAAAAATTGCTACTGATATCAAAGATTACAGAGATCGTCATAAAGGAATTATTAGTAATTTCAGTGAGCTGGAAAATCTTGGCATTGAAAAAAAGGTGGTGGATCTACTTAAAGAGAAAACTTTTCTCGGTTCAGTTGCTCAAACGAGGCTTGAAGCAGTGGGCCCAAGAGTGGGAAAGGAACTCAGAAAAAAAGCTACTCTCGCAATAATCTGGTCTCTTCTTGCTATGTTGATTTACATTGCTGTAAGATTCAAATTCCAATATGGATTGGCAGCAGTTCTAACTCTCGTCCATGATGTTTTAATAACCCTTTCCATTCTTCTTTTCTTTAACAGGGAAATATCGCTTGAGGTTATAGCAGCTCTTTTGACAATAGTTGGATATTCAATAAATGACACCATAGTTATATTCGACAGGGTTAGAGACAACTTAAAACTTATGAAAAAGGCAGACTTCGAACAAATTTTAAACACATCCATTAATCAGACTCTCTCAAGAACAGTGCTCACATCTTTAACTGTATTTTTTGTAGTGCTGATTCTTTTCTTATTTGGCGGGAGAGCGATAAATGATTTTGCTTTCACTTTATTTATAGGAGTGATAGAAGGTTCTTATTCCACAATTTATCAATCCTGCCCTTATGTTCTTCTCTGGGAAAACTTATTTGGTAGGAGGCATTTAGTAAAAAAATAATGTTGTTGAAATCTATAGAAATTTATCATATAATTTTTGTGGAGGTTTGATATGTTTGAAGAATGGTTGATTGTATCGGGAAAGAAAAAGAGAGGGATGTCTAATAGATGGATCACATTTCCTGTGGCACTAATTCTTCATCTCATTCTTATAGGAGTTGCAATAATTGTTCCTTTGATCGCTACCCAGAATCTTCCCCAATTTTCGGTGACCACTGCTTTTCTAGCACCACCTCCACCACCGCCTCCACCACCACCTCCGCCAGCAAAAAAAGCTAAACAGGAAACCAAGAGTGAAGAGGTTCAAGAAACAAAACCAATAGAACCAGGAAAATTTGTTGCGCCAGTTGAAATTCCCGATGTCATCCTGGAGGAGGATATTTCAGATATTGCTATAGAAGGAGGAGTAGAAGGAGGAGTAGAAGGAGGAGTAATAGGAGGAGTAATAGGAGGAGTAGTAGGAGGAGTAATAGGAGGGGTAGTGGGAAGCGAAATTGAACCACCCATAAGAGCAGGAGGAGAAATTAAACCCCCAAAGCTCATTAAAAAAGTTGAGCCAGTTTATCCTCCTATTGCAGTTCAAGCAAGGGTTGAGGGTGTGGTAATTCTTGAAGCTACTACAGATATTTACGGTAGGGTTCAGAATATAAATGTTTTAAGATCTATTCCTTTATTGGATCAGGCAGCAATTAATGCTGTCAGACAATGGGTTTATGAACCTCTAATAATAGGAGGTAGACCGAGACCTGTGATATTCACAGTTACTGTGACTTTCAAACTCCAGAAATGAAAAAAACTTTAGTTAGATTGAAAAGGAGGTAAAAAAATATGCAGTTTGGAATTATTGAATTGTGGCAACATTCAGGTTGGTTGGCGAGGATTGTGGTTATAATCCTTCTTGCCCTTTCCGTCTGGACCATCGGTGTTGGAATTGAAAGAATTATTGTTTATCGAAGGGCGAGAAATCAGTCCAAAAAACTTGCCCCTGTTATTGCAAGACTTCTGAGAGAAGGACAAATCAAAGAAGCCCTTGGTCTCACTACAAGGAAAGAATATAAGAGCTCCCACTTAGCAAAGGTTATATTTGCTGGTCTTCAGGAATATACAAATCAGAATGAATCTAAAGTAAAACCCCAGGAGAAGATCGAGGCTTCAAAAAGAGCCATTGAAAGGCAGATTTCTCTCGTTGTTCAGGACTTCAGAAAGGGTCTCAATCCTCTTGCAACCATAGGTTCCACAGCACCATTTATCGGATTGTTCGGAACAGTTTTCGGCATTATCAACGCCTTCCATGGCATGTCTGTAACCGGTTCCGGAGGAATCGGAGCTGTTGCTGCTGGTATTGCGGAAGCATTGATTACCACAGGAACTGGAATTGGTGTTGCTGTTGTTGCAGTCTGGTTCTTCAATTTCTTGCTCAATCAAATTGATATTTACACTGCGGAGATGAGCAATGCTTCTTCTGAATTGATAGGGTACTTTATACAGAAAGAAGGAGTTTAGTCCATGAGCGTGGAAGTAGGCGGAACCAAAGAATTCAAATCTGAACCGAATGTGGTTCCCCTCTGCGATGTTCTTCTGGTTCTTTTGATAATTTTCATGGTGGTTACCCCATTGCTTCAGAAAGGTGTAGATGTTAGATTGCCAGAGGCTTTCAATACTGTTAACCAGCCAGACCCTGCCAACCAGGTAGTTGTAGCAATAAAATACAACAAAGATATTTTTCTGAATCAGGATAAAGTGACAAAGGAAAACCTCAAGCAGAAGATAGAAGAAGCATTTGAGAATAGAACAGACAGGACAATATATTTGAAGGCCGATATTGAACTGGAATATGGAGAGATTCTTCCCATAATCAATATAATTAGAGAAGCAGGAATTGAGATAATAGGAATGGTAACAGAGAAAAAAGCATCTACCACAGAATAATTTTAAATTCATAAAAAAGTAAGAATGAAAGGGACTCCTTAGAGTCCCTTTCATTTTTTAGAAAGGCTTTAAAGGTTAAATTAAGGGGTAAAATTCCTGTGAGCTAAAACCTTTAATAGGTTTGGGTAAACATTTATAGATACTTCTTCTAAAGTTTTTCCTGTTTCTCCGTCGTAATGAGATGGAATAGGTCGTGAAAATTTTAAATAAATTTTTTCTGTGGAAAAGGATTTGTAGATAGGAAGAGTGTGAATCTGTCCTGAAAAAAGGACGTTTAACTTTGTGAGAGCCTCAAGAAAAGGGATTTTTTTAAGGAAACAAATCTCTAACTTTCCATCTTTAGGAGAGGCAAAGGGAGCTATAACAGCTCTTCCTCCATATTCTTTAAAGTTTGCAATTGCCACTATTATGACCTCATCCTCAAAAGTTTGTCCATTTAAATTAGCTGTTACTTTGAAAGGTTTGAAATAGGTGTACTCTTTTAGCCCACAATAAACATACTTGGCTATCCCTCTTCCGGAAGGGATGGAATGATTAAATTCTTTAGCTATTTGTGCGTCAAAACCAAATCCAGCCACATTGAAGAAATAGGTATCATCTAATTTTCCCACATCTATAAAAACTTCGCTCCCATGTTTGATAACTTCAAGAGCTTTTTTTACATCCAGGGGGATTTTTAAACCTCTTGCTAATCCATTTCCAGAGCCGCCTGGAATTATTCCAAGAGTAACATCGGAACCCAAAATAGCAGAGGCTATCTCATTTATTGTTCCATCTCCACCGAAAGCTACTATTATATCGAAATAATCTTTCCCATTTTTTGCGAACGAATGATTTTCACCCTTAGAATTTGAAAACACTACAGAAACTTCTTTAAAATATCTTCCCAGTTCATCCTCTATTGATTTTTTATATCGATGTTTTTTTGTTATACCTGCAATAGGATTTCCTATCACAAGAACTTTTCTTTTATCCATCATTTAGAGATTTTATTAGATTCTAATGAAAATTGCAATGCGTAACTTGAAATTTTAAAATTTTATCTGATATAATTATAAATCAGTTCCTTCAACAAGAGGATGTAGAAATTTTGAAAGTATTTGTTACGGGTGGCACAGGATTTATTGGGGGTCATCTTGTTCATGAGCTCATCAAAAGAGGT
>FWWM01008623.1_pt1 | contig 19438 bp, 23 predicted proteins | sample 2228351 | NCBI WGS metagenome assembly FWWM01 (sample SAMEA103939774, study PRJEB20133) | metagenome
GAAAGCTTTGAAAATTAAAAATAAAAAAATAAAAATTTTCAGTTTAAAAAGAAAAGATAAAGATGTCAAATTAGCTTTAAAAGAAAAATATATTGATGGAGTTTATGATTTAATTAATCTTTTAAAAAATTCAGAGCTTCTCATTTTGGCGGTTCCAATCGAAACAATTGTTCCGCTGGCTAAAAAAATTAAAACCGCTTCAAAGAAAATTAAAAAGAAATTAATTGTTATTGATATTGGAAGTGTAAAAGAAAAAATCGCTCAGGAATTTGAAAAATTGACTGATGAAAAGATCGAATTTTTACCAACCCATCCTATGGCAGGCTCAGAAAAATCAGGCTTTGAAAATAGTGATCCCTTGCTTTTTGTTAATCATCCTTGGCTTATCACACCTCACAAAAAGAACAAAAAAGAAACAGTAGAAAAAATTAAAAATTTTTCTAAATATTTAGGAAGTAGGCCACAAATCTTAACTCCAAAAGATCATGATGTTATTGTAGCTCGAGTTTCTCATTTAGTTTTTCTTTTAGCTAAATATCTTTTTGCCTATGTTTATGAGAAAAATAAAGATTACCTTAAATTTGCTGGCACAGGTTTTAAATCAACGACAAGATTAGCCAGCGGTAATCCCTTAATGCATCATCAAATTTTTGTTAATAATAAAAAAAATATCGAAAAAGAATTAAAAAATTTTATCAAATTCTTAAAAATTTCTTCCTTACAAGAAAAAAATAGTCTCAAATTTTTCAAAAAATATAAGCTTTTAAGAGACAAAATTTTAAATAAATTTTCAACTGGCTAAACATTTTCCATTATGTGCCAGCCTTTTGTTTTATTAAAATAAAAACTAAAGTTTCTGTTCTCATTCTTTTAACATATGTTGGTAAATTTAAAAAATTGATTATCGAGTCCTTCTCAGTCAAAATTCTTTTGATTGTTAAACCTAAAGATTTAAAAAAATCAATTATTCTTTCGTTTTTTAAAATAGGTGGAGGTGTATAAATTTCAACGAGATAAATTTCTCCTTCTGGTTTTAAAACCCGAACTAATTCTGAAAAATATTTTTTCATTATTTCAAATTGGTGGTTTACTTCAATATCATTTAAAGGAGTTTGAAGTAAACCGATTCGCGGATCCCCAAAGAAATTATAAAGATATATTTTATTGACCGTATTGTCTTTTAAAGGTAAATTTTCAGCCGAGCCTTGTAAATTAACTATATTACCCTTAAAAACTTCTTTTAAACTTTTAAGAGAGTCTACAGCTTCTGGTTCAATATCTATTCCTATATAAACCTTTCCTTCTCCTAAAATTTTTTCTAATAATTTTGGATTCATGAAAGGAACACCTCCATGTCCAATTTCTAAAATTATTTTTTTCTGAAGCCTCCGAAAGTTTTCTTTAGCAGTAATTTTCTTTTCCATTAATTTTTATTATCACAGATTTTTAATTATATTAAAATTAATGAAAATTTCAGCAGGGATATTAGTTTATCGAAAAAAGAATAGGCAAATAGAAGTTTTGTTGGTTCATCCTGGAGGTCCTTATTGGGAAGGGAAAGATGAAAATAGTTGGTCAATTCCTAAAGGTGAAATGAAAGAAGGAGAAAGTGAATTAGAAGTTGCTCTAAGAGAATTTGAAGAGGAAACAGGATTGAAATTAACTGAAGAAGATAAAAAGAAACTTAAATATTTTGGTGAAGTAAAAAGACCAGGAAAAATTTTAAAGGTTTATATTTTGGAGAAAGATTTTGCCTATTCGCTGAGGGGGCGAGGAGATAACCTGGAAGTTAGAAGTAATTTAATTGAAATTGAATGGCCACCTCATTCCGGTAAAATTATTAAAATTCCTGAAATTGATCAAATAGGCTATTTTGATTTAGAAACTGCTAAAAGAAAATTAGTTAAGTATCAAAAAACTTTAATCGAAAAATTATTAGGATTAGGTTATAATTAAGTTATGGAGCTAAAGTCGAGTCTTAAACCTTTATATCAAAGATTAGCCCTTTATGTTTTGATTTTTTTATTACTTTTAGGTTTATATTTTTTTTCATTAAGATTTTATGGTCAAAGAATTAAGAAAAAAGCCGAAACGATTCATAACCTTAAAACCGAAATTCTTCAAAGACAAATAAAAACTGAAGAAAATTTAAGATTGAATAAGTTAGTGACTTTGATTCAAACAAAAACAGGTAAAGAATTAGCCTCAATTTTATATGATGTTGATCAAAAATTAAATCGAGATTTAGAGGCAATAAAAAATTTACTTTTGAATAAAATTAATCAAAAAGCTTGGAAGATTAAAAATTCAAGTTTCAATAATGAAGAACAGAAAATAAGTTTAGTTTTGGAAATTCCTCAAAAAGAGATAGAGGAATTTTTAAATTTTTTAATTGATGAAGTTTTGATTCTGAAAATTGAAAATTTCAAACTAATTAAATTAAATGATTTTTTGCAAGTAGAGGTTTTATTTAAATTGAAATGAAAAAAATAAAAATAGTCATTATTTTAATTTATGTGGGTGTTTTTTTATTAGTCATGTTGATGACGGTTTTTTTGGTAGTTAAAGCAGTTCGAGAAACAACCGAAATCTATTTCAAGGAAACTTTAAGACCAAAAATAGAATTAAAGTTCACAGAAAAAGAGATTGATCAAATTGTCGAGCTTTTGAGGAAATTTAAATTTCTCAAATGAAAGAATTAATTCCTAAAATTGGCTTAGAAATTCATTTAGAATTAGAAACGAAAACAAAACTTTTTTGTTCTTGTTTGAATAATCCTGAAGAAAGCAGACCTAATAAAAATATTTGTCCTGTTTGTACGGGTCAGCCAGGTGTTTTACCGGTTTTAAATAAACAAGCAGTAATTTATGCTTATTCTTTAGCTCAAGCTTTAAAAATGAAAATTAATCAAAAAAGTTTTTTTGCCCGGAAACATTATTTTTATCCTGATTTACCTAAAAATTATCAGATTTCCCAATATGAAAATCCTTTGGCTCTTGAAGGAGAAGTTTGGCTTTTAAGAGAAAATTTGAACAAAAAAGTAAGAATCAGAAGGTTACATCTTGAAGAAGATACAGCTAAAAATCTTCATTTTCAGAATTATAGTTTGGTGGATTTTAATCGTTCAGGAATTCCTTTAATTGAAATTGTAACCGAACCAGATTTAAATTCTCCGGAAGAAGTAGAAGTTTTTGCTGAAGAGTTAGTGCTTTTGATTAGATATTTAGGAATTTCCTCGGCAGATTTAGAAAAAGGACAAATAAGATTCGAAGCTAATGTTTCTTTGGGCCCAGGAGAAGAGTTGGGTACTAAAGTTGAAATTAAAAATATTGGATCCATTCAATCTTTGAAAGATGCAGTTAAATATGAAATTGAAAGACAGAAAGAAATTTTAAAAGAAGGAGGACAGATTGTCCAAGAAACTCGAGGTTTTGATGAAATTAAAAGAGTTACTTTTTCGCAAAGAGAAAAAGAAGAAGCCCAGGATTATCGTTATTTCCCTGATCCTGATTTACCACCCCTTGTGATTGATGAAGAAATCGAAAATTCAGCTATTTTTATTGAAACACCCTGGGATAAAAAAATAAGATTTAAAAAGGAATATCAAATTAATTTGAACATTTCTCAGCTTTTAATTAAAGATAAATTTTTAGCCCACTTTTTTGAAGAATCCTTTTCAGAACTTTATCATTTAACCCATGATTTTGAGAAAACTAAAAAGCTGATTTTGAATTATCTTCTTAATGATCTTTTAGGTTTGTTAGAAAAATTTAAAATCAAACTGAGTGAGGAAACTTTACATCCTCATGAATTTGCTCATCTTTTGTTTGAATTCTCTCAAGGCAAAATTTCCTCCAAAGTTGTTAAAGAAGCTTTGGAACTTTCCTTAAAAGGCGAAAAACGGGTTGAAGAAGTAATTAAAGAAAAAGAAAAGATTAGTAATACAGAAATTTTAAATCAAATTGTTGAGGAGGTTATTAAGGAAAATCCGAATTCGGTTAATGATTATTTAAAAGGGAAAGAAAATGCTTTAGAATTTTTAGTAGGAATGGTAATGAAAAAAACCAAAGGAAGAGCTGACCCAACGCTAACCAGAGAAATATTAAAAGATAAGCTTTCTTACCGCTAATTTTAAGTTTTGAAATTGAAAGTTTTATAAAAAGATGATTGAAGAAAAATTAAAACAAATTTTGAAAGATAGGTATGATGATCATCCTGCTTTTTTGAATATTTATGTCGGCGTTGGTGGAAAAGATGCTGAAGATTGGGTTGGGATCTTAAAAAGAATGTATGAAAAGTTTTTTAAGAATTTGAACTGGCGATATTATCTTTTGGATGAAGATGTTTCTGAAGCAGGTTATAAATTTGTTAGTTTTGAAATCAGAGAAAAATATGCTTATGGAATTTTAAAAACCGAAAAAGGGGTTCATCGGTTAGTAAGAATTTCTCCTTTTTCTGCAAAAAGGTTAAGACATACAAGTTTTGCTTATGTTGAAGTTTTGCCTTTAATTGAAAAACCTGAATTTAAAATTAAAGAAAGTGATCTTGAATTTCAAGCTTTTCGAGCGAGTGGTCCTGGAGGTCAAAATGTGAATAAAGTTGAGACAGCAGTAAGATTAATTTATAAACCATTAAACTTGGTGGTGACATGTCAAAAGGAAAGATCACAACAAAGAAATCGAGAAGTTGCTCTACAAATGCTTTATGCGAAAATTCAAAATTTACTTGAAGAAAAACAAAAAAAGGAAATTGAGGAATTAAAAGGTCAAAGAATTGAAATTGGTTGGGGTAATCAAATCAGATCTTATGTTTTCGATCCTTATAAATTAGTTAAAGATTTAAGGAGTAAAAAAGAAACAAATAAACTTGAGGAAGTTTTGAATGGTCATTTAGAATTGATTCATCCTTTAGGAGATTTACTTAAAGAAATTATGGTAAAATAAAAAAATGATTGTTTTCAAAAATGTTACGAAGATTTATGAACCAAATATAGTGGCTTTAGATAATATAAGTTTTGAAATCAAAAGCGGTGAATTTGTTTTACTTATTGGAAGAAGTGGAGCAGGCAAGACGACAGTTCTTAAAATTTTAAGAAGAGAAGAAGAACCAACTAAAGGCACGGTTTATTATAAAAATAAAAATCTTTTAGAAATACCGAAAAGAAGATTATCAGAAATTAGAAGAAAAATTACGATGATTTATCAAGATTTTAAGCTTTTAAATAAAAGAACAGTTTTTGAAAATATTGCTCTTTCTTTAGAAATCTTAGGTAAAAATCCAAAAGAAATCAAAGAAGAGGTTTATAAAGTTGCTGAAAAATTAAAATTAAAAAATAAACTCGATCAATTAGTTGAAACTTTGTCTGGCGGAGAAAAACAAAAAGTTTGTTTAGCTCGATCTTTAGTTAATAAACCCGAAGTAGTTTTAGCTGATGAACCTACGGGAAATCTTGATCCGATCTCAGGTTTTGAAATTTTAGAAATTTTAAAAGGATTAAATAAAGAAGGTCTAACTATTATTTTAGCTACTCATAACAAAGATGTGGTTGATTTGCTTAAAACAAGAGTTTTGACTTTAATTGAAGGTCGTTTAGTTCGTGATGAAAATCCAGGTAAGTACACTTTAATCTAATGCTTAATATTTTTAAAAAAATCATTAAATCAGGTTATGAAATATTTTTTCGGGAAAAAACGATTACTTTGGTCAATGTCGGTACAACCATCATTGCTTCTTTTTTTATTTGGATCGGTTTTTTAAGTTTTTATTTTTTCAATCAAATGATAGGTTATCTTCAAGAAAGACTTGATTTTTCTATTTACTTTAAACCTGAAACTAAACAAGAAGAAATTCAAAAAGTAAAAAAAATACTTGAAAATTTTCCTGATGTTATTGAAGTTAGTCTGATTACTCAGGAAGAAGCTTTGAAAAAATTTCAGCAAGAAATTAAAACTAATCCTGTTATTAGCCGGGCCTTAGCTGAATTGAAAATTAATCCTTTGGTTGATTATCTCGTAGTTAAAACTAAATCCTCAGAGACTTATCCTAAAATTGCTGACTATTTAGAAAAATCTCCTTATAAAACTTATATTGATTATATTACTTATTTTGAAAATCAAAGAGCCATTCAAAAAGTTATCTCTATTTCCAATCAAACTAAAATTTTTCTTTCAGTGTTTATTCTTGCCCTTTTAACTTTTTCAGCTTTAATAATTTTTAATACGATTTTAGTGTCAATTTATTCTCAGAAAGAAGATATTGAAATTTTAAGATTAATTGGAGCAAGTGATTGGTTTATCCGCGGACCTTTTTTAGTTTATTCTTTTTTTATTTCTTTCTTGGGGTATCTTGTTTCTTTAGGGATTTTAGTAATTTTTTTAGAAAGAACTTCAAATTTTTGGCCCTCTTTGGTTTCAAATTTCCATCCTTCTTCTTTTTTATTTGATCATTTTTTTGTTTTAAATGGCCTTGCCTTTGTTATAATTTTATTGATTAATTGGATAGCAACCCTTTGGGCGGTCGAAAAATATCTTAAAATTTAAATTAATGATTGAAAGAACCTTAGTTTTAATTAAACCTGATGGAGTTGAAAGAAAATTAATTGGTGAAATTATTTCAAGATTTGAAAAGGCAGGCTTGAGAATTGTTGGTTTAGGCATGGTTAAACCAACACGAAAACTGATCGACAAACATTATCCCAAAAACAAAGAATGGATTGAAAATTTAGGTTATAATATGCTCAAAACAGCAGAAGAGGCTAAGATGAAAATTGATTTGAAAAAGGATTATGGGGTAGAGAATGTTTACGAATTAGGTCTTAAAATTAGAGAATGGTTGATTGATTTTATGTGTTCAGGACCTGTCGTAAAAATTGTTTTAGAAGGACCTCATGCCATTTCGGTGGTAAGAAAATTAGTAGGTAAAACCATCCCTTATTTAGCTGAACCAGGAACCATTAGAGGTGATTATTCTGTTGATTCGCCTTTGTTGGCTAATTTAGAGAAAAGACCTGTGAAAAATTTAGTTCATGCTTCAGGTAGTTTGAAAGAGGCAGAATATGAATTAAAATTGTGGTTTAAGAAAAACGAATTGATAGATTAAAATAAAATTATTATGACGGTACCTACCAAAAGATTATCAAGAGCAAGATCCAGAAAACGAAGATACCAAAAAGAGAAATATCCGGAAGTTAATCTTTATCCTTGTAAAAATTGCGGTGCTTTGATTTTACCTCATCGGCTTTGTCCTGAATGTGGTTTTTATAAAGGAAGGTTAGTTAATTTGGTTTTGAATAAAAAAGAAAAAAAGAAAACTAAATGAGTACCAGACATCTTTGTCGAATTATTGTTCTTCAATCACTATATCAATGGAGTTTCTGGGGTTATCCGAAAGATAAGTGGCGTGAATTTTTTGAACAAAATATGAAAGAGTTTGGTATTGATATTGATGAGCCGGAATTTGCTTTAAAAATTATGCAAGGAGTCGTAGAAAATCTCGAATTTATTGATGAGGTAATTAGAAGAAACACAAAAAATTGGCCTTATGAACAGATTTCTTTATTAGAAAAAAACATCCTCAGGATTGCTGTTTATGAAATTTTTTTTCAAAATCATGATGAAGTTCCTTTAAAAGTGGCCATTAATGAAGCAGTGGTTTTGGCCAAAAACTTTACCACGGAAGCGGCGGCTAAATTTATCAACGGAGTTTTAGGTTCAGTTTACGAAGAATATGTCAGTCAAATTGCTTCCCGTAAAGGAAATTGAAAAAATTTTTAAGATCAAAATTAAAAATAAAAACCTTTGGCTTGAAGCTATTACTCACAAATCTTGGTTATACTTTCATCCTGAATATAAATTACCTGATAATGAAAGATTAGAATTTTTAGGAGATTCAGTTTTACAAACCATCACCTCTTGGTATCTTTATCGAAACTTTCCTAAATTATCTGAAGGAGAAATGAGTCTCGCTCGGGCTGCTTTAGTCAATCGAGAAAGATTGGGCAAGATTGGAAAAAGTTTGGGATTAGAAAAAATTATTTTGATGGGAAAGAATTTAGATGAAAGGGGTAAAAAAACTATTTTAGGGAATAGTTTAGAAGCTTTAATTGGAGCCCTCTTTCTTGATCAAGGATTAGAAGTGACTAAGAATTTTGTTGAAGCGGAAATTCTAAAAGAAGCCTATCAAATTGTCAAAGAAAAAGCTTATAAAGATCCAAAAACAATTCTTCAAGAATGGTTTCAAATGAAATATGGAAAAACTCCTATTTATCGAGTCGTCGAAGTTTCTGGCCAACCCCATCAGCAAAAATTTAAAGTCGAGGTTTATTTAGAAGATCAAAAGATTGGTGAAGGTGAAGGAGAATCAAAACAAAAAGCAGAATTTGATGCTGCTCAAAAAATTATCTTAAAAGAAAAAATAGATTAAAATAAAAATGATTAAATTTTTGCTTTTATTTCGTCGTCATTAATTAAATTTTCATTATGCCTAACAAAGTTATTAAAAGAAGTGGACAGGAACAAGAATTTCAAATTGAAAAATTAAGGAAATCTTTAGAAAAAGCAGCCCGAGAAGCAGGATATGCTGAAGATGAAATTTTTAGGATTGTTGAAGAAATTAGTTCTTTGGTAATGGAATCGGTTGCCGATCTTGAAACAGTTGATACTCAATCTCTAAGAAGTTTGATTCTTTCTGAATTGGATAAAAGATATCCAAAAATTTCTGAAGCTTGGAGAAATTATGATCGAACAGTTAAGGGAAGAACTGATTAAACAAGGAATTGAATTTTCTGAGGAAGAAAATATCCTTGAAAAATATAGTGAAGATAAAAGTATTTTTAAAATTAAACCAAAAATTGTTGTTTTTCCTAAAACGAGTGAAGAAATAAAATTTCTAGTGCGACGGGCTAAAGAATTAAAATTTTCTTTGACTTGTTATTCTGGAGGGACGGATATGTCCGGAGGACCCTTGACAGATTCTGTTTTGTTAGTAATGACAAAGTATTTTCATCAAATTTTAGAAATCAACAAAGAAGAAAAATATGCTTTGGTTCAGCCCGGAGTTTATTATCGAGATTTGGAAAGAGAACTCGATCGGTTTAATTTAATGCTTCCTTCTTATCCTGCCTCAAAAGAAATTTGTACTCTTGGGGGTATGGTAGCTAATAATTCGGGTGGAGAAAAAACTTTAAAATATGGTAAAACGGAAGATTATGTGATTGGTTTAAAAGTAATTTTAAGCAATGGGGAAGAGTATTATTTTGAAAAACTCGATCAAGATAAACTTAAAGAAAAATTAGAAAAAAGAGATTTTGAGGGTGAAATCTATCAAAAAATTTATCAATTGTTCCAAGAAAATAAAAATTTAATCGAATCGTCAAGACCAAAGGTTTCTAAAAATTCTTCTGGTTATAATCTTTGGAAAACTTTAGAGGCTGGATTTTTAGATTTGACAAAGCTTTTTGTTGGCTCTCAAGGAACTTTAGGAATTATTACGGAAATAAAATTTAAATTAGTTGAAAAAGAAAAATTTTCTAGATTAATTACAATTTTTATTAAAGATTTAAAAAATTTACCTGATTTTACTCAAGAAATTTTAAAACTTCAACCTACAAGTTTAGAAATTACTGACGATCATACTTTTAAAATTTTTTTGAGATTTGCTAAAGAAATGGCCAGTTTGTTAGGAACCAAAGGAATCTTTTCAAGAATTAAATTATTTTTACCAGAGATCATTTTAATTTTGAAAATGTTAGGTTTACCCAAATTGATTGTTTTAGTAGAATACACAGGTAACGAAAAAACAGAGCTAGAAAAAAAGGTCAAAGAAACAGTAAACTTAGCTAAAAAATATAAATTTCTTTTTAGAATTCCCAAAGATGAAAAAGAAACAGAAAAATATTGGCGATTGCGCCGAGATACTTATAAGCTTTTAAGAGAAAAGATCAAGGATCGCTTAGCGGCACCTTTTATTGATGATTTTATTATTCCTCCAGAAAAATTAAATGAATTTTTACCAAAACTTTACCAAATTTTAGATTCTTATCAATTAATTTATACTATTTCGGGTCATTTAGGTGATGGTAATTTGCATATTATTCCTTTAATTGATTTGAAAAAAGAAAAAGAAAAAATTTTAGAAGTTAATGATAAGGTTTATGATTTAGTTTTAAGCTATGGTGGTCTTTTAACCGCTGAACATAATGATGGTTTAATTCGTGGTCCTTATTTAGAAAAAGAATTTGGTCAAGAGGTTTATCAATTATTTAAAAAAATCAAAACCATTTTTGATCCAGATAATATTTTTAATCCAAAGAAAAAAATTTGCGCTACCCGAGAAAATATTTTAAAATATCTTAAAAACTAAAAGGTTTTAACTCCACCACCCATGAAGAAAATTTATCAAAACAAAATAATTAAAGAAATTTTAAATAGATATGATATGATTGCTTCTTTAGAAAGTTTGCGAGCTTTAGCAGATTGGGATTTGAACACTTATATGCCTGAAAAAGCAAGTGAAGATCGTGGTTTTGTTTTAGGTAAAACCGAAGTTTTAATAAAAAAATTTTTACTTGATAAAGAATTTTTAAAGTTAATTAAGAAAGGAGAAAAAGAAAAAAATTTAAATGATTATGAAAAAGCAATTCTTCGAGTTTTAAAAAGAAAAATACAAATTTACCAAAAGCTTCCAGATAAATTTATTGAAGAATTTAATGAAGTTACCAACAAAGCCCAAATTGTTTGGCGCAAAGCAAAACAAGAGAATGATTTTAAATCTTTTCAACCTCATCTTGAAAAAATTGTTGAGCTTATTAAAAAAGAAGCTGAATATTTAGGTTATCAAAAACATCCCTATGATGCCTTAATTGATCTTTATGAAGAAGGTTGGACTAAAGATGATTTTGAAAATTTCTTTGGAAACATTAAAGATAAATTGAAAGAATTACTTTTGAAAATTCAGAAATCTAGATTTTATCAAGACCATCATCCTTTGGAAGACGAAAAATATCAAAAAGAAAAAATGGAAAAATTAAATTATGAAGTTTTGAAAATTTTAAACTTTGATCCGAAAAGATCAAGATTAGATATTGCTCCCCATCCTTTTGAGATCAGCATTAGCTTAAATGATGTGAGAATAACCACTTGGTATCATCAGAAAGATTTTCGTCGTAGCCTTTCTGCTGTTATTCATGAATTTGGCCATTCTCTTTATGAGTTAAACATTGATCCAAGATTAAAATTTACACCCCTCCAAGATGGAGTTTCTTATGGTGTTCATGAGTCTCAATCAAGATTTTGGGAAAATGTTATTGGTAGAAATAAAGAATTTTTAAGAAAAATTTGGCCTTTAGCCAAAAAATATTTAGAATTTTTAAAGAAATATTCCTTTGAAGATTTTGTTCTCTATTTTAATTTAGTCAGACCAGAACTTATCAGGGTTGAAGCTGATGAGGTTACTTATCATTTTCATATTATTTTAAGATTTGAATTAGAAAAAGAGCTTATTGAAGAGAAAATAAAGGTAAAAGAACTGCCGGAAATCTGGCGAGAGAAAATGAAGGAATATTTAAATCTTGAACCAAAAACTGATCGTGAAGGGGTTTTACAAGATATCCATTGGAGTATGGGCGCCTTTGGTTATTTTCCTACTTATTCTTTAGGAACTTTCTTAAGTGGTTTATGGTTAAGCTCAATTGAAAAAGATTTAGGAACCATCGAAAAAATTTTAAAAAAAGAACAAGGTTTGGTTTTGCTTCAAACTTGGTTGAAAAACAAAATTTATCGTTACGGTAGAACTTATCCAAGTAAAGAGCTTATTTATAAAGTCACTAAACAAGAATTTTCTCCTCAAGCTTTTCTTCATTATCTTCATCAAAAATATTCTCAAATTTATCATTTATGAAAATAATTAAAGATAAAAATTTGAAAGATTTGACGAGTTTTAAAATTGGTGGAAAAGCAGATTATTTTGTGGTTTTGGAAAATCTTCAGGACATTTTTAGATTTCTTGAATGGCAAAAAAAGAAAACCGAAAGAATTTTTGTCTTAGGTGGAGGAACTAATTTATTGATTAATGATTTTCGGGGTATCATCCTTAAACCAAGTTTTCATTTTCTTCAAAAAGTTGAGGAGGGGATAATTAAAGTTGGTGCGGGAGTTTTAGTAAGTGAATTATTAGATTATGTGATTAAATTAGGTTATCAAGGACTTGAATGGGCAGGAGGATTACCTGGAACTATTGGTGGTGCCGTTGAAGGAGGGGTTGGTTGTTTTGGAGGTGAGTTTAAAAATTTAGTTTTGGAAGTTGAAGCAGTAAATTTAAAAACAGGAGAATATAAAATTTTTTCTAAAGAGGAATGTCAATTTGAATATCGAAATTCTTTTTTTCGAAAAACCAAAGAATGGCTTATTGTTTCAACAAGTTTAGTTTTTGAGCCAAATTATGATCCAGAAGAACTGAAAAAAATTGCGGAAGAAAAAATCAATTATCGAAAAGAAAAACATCCTTTAGAATATCCCAATGCCGGAAGTGTTTTTAAAAATTATCCCTTTATTAAAGCACCTAAATTTGTCCAAGATTTGGCTTTAGAAAAAAATAAAATTAAAACTGATCCATTTCCAGTAATTCCCATAGCTTTTTTAATTGCTGAAACAGGACTTAAAGGAAAAAGAATTGGTGATGCTCAAGTTTCAGAAAAACATGCTAATTTTATTATCAATCTTGGTCAGGCTACTTTTGATGATGTTTACAATTTAATTGATTATATTAAAAAAACTTTAGAGGATAAATTTTCCCTTGAACCAGAGATTGAAATCCAAATTGTTACTTAATAAAGTTATCCACATCTTGACATTAAATTCTTTTTAACTTAAAATATTTTTTAATAAATTACTCTTCATTCCTCAGTTGTTTCAGAAGAAGTTTAAATTTTGATTTCATGACCCAGATGGGTCATGAAAAGGAAGGGGTTTGGTCGGCCCCTGATAAATAAAACAAAAAAGATGGCAAGCAAGAAAGGAAGAAAAAAAAAGGGAGGAGATAAATAGTCAAAACAGAAGCTATTTACCTAACCGCCCCGGTCCAAAACCGGGGCGGTTTTAATTTAGATCTTTTTTCAGAATGTGAAAATCTTGTGAAAAGAAATTTAAAAGACTTTATTAAAAAGCCTTTTTTAGTTTATTCTTAATTTTTTATTTTTAAATTTGTGGTGTAAACTTTAATCAAAGTGGTAAAAAATGGTGAATTGTGGAAAAGTTTGTGGAAATTGTGGATAAAGATCAAAAACCATGTTAATCGGTGAATTTCGATATCATCTTGATCAAAAAGGTAGATTGATGATTCCAGCTAAATTTAGACCAAGATTTGGAATTGAGGCTGTGATTACTAAAGGATTGGAGAAATGTTTGTTTGTTTTTCCCAAAGATGAATGGGAAAAAATGGTAGAAAAAATCCTTAAACTTCCTTTAAGCCAGGCTAATTCAAGAGCTTTTACAAGGCTAATTCTAGCAGGTGCTTATGAATCGTCCTTGGATAATCAAGGAAGGATTCTCATTCCTGAATATTTAAGAAATTATGCTGAACTCAAGAAGAAAGTAGTAATTATTGGCCTTTATTCAAGAATCGAAGTTTGGGATGAAAAATTATGGGAGGAATATCGTCAAGAAAGTGAAACTCAAGCTCAAGAAATTGCTGAAAAAATAAGTGATTTAGGAATATAATGCACACTCCAGTTTTATTAAAAGAAACTTTAGAAATTTTAAATCCAAAAGAAAATGAAAACTTTATTGATGCTACTTTTGGTGAAGGTAATGTCAGTTTCGAGATTTTAAAAAGAAATTCTCCCGAGGGTAAAGTTCTTGCTTTTGAATGGGATCCAGAACTCTATAGGTTAGGTCTAAGTAAAATTAAAAATTTAAAAATGGAAAAAAGAATCAAATTGGTTAATCAAAATTTCAAAAATATCAAAAGAGTGGTTAAAGAAGAAGGTTTTAGTCAAATCAAGGGTGTTGTTTTTGATTTAGGAATTTCAAGCTGGCATTATGAAGAATCAAAAAGAGGATTTTCTTTTAAATATGATGAACCTCTTGATATGAGAATTAATCCAAAAATAAAAATCACCGCGTTTGAAATCATTAACTATTATTCTTATAGGGATTTGGTGGAAATTTTTAAAAGCTATGGTGAAGAAAAATCAGCAGAAAAAATTGCGGAGGAGATTGTTAAAAGAAGACAAAAGAAAAAAATTGAAACCTCAAAAGAATTAGCTGAATTAGTTGCCGAAGTAAAAAAATCAAAAAAGAAAATTCATCCGGCAACTCAAGTTTTTATGGCTTTGAGGACTTTCATTAATGGCGAATTAGAAAACCTTGAGCAAGGTTTAAAAGGAGCTTATGAAATTTTAGACAAAGGAGGCAAACTGGTGGTGATTAGCTTTCAGGGCTTAGAAGATAAAGTTATTAAAAAAATTTTCAAAATGTTAAAACAAACTCAAGGAGCTGAAATTATTACTAAAAATGTTATTAAACCAACTAAAGAAGAAGTTTTAAAAAATCCTCGAGCACGGTCGGCCAAATTAAGAGCCCTTAAAAAACCATGAAAAAAAGAATCAGAAATCTCTCACCTCCAGTCAATTATTGGTTCTTAAGTACTCTCTTTTTCGCTTTTATTTTTCTAATTTTTTCCTTTCTTCTGATTCAGGAAAGGCTTTTTCTTCAGAAAATGAGGATCCTTTTAGAAAAATATAAAATTACCTTAAGTGCTTTTTCTTACCTTAATTCAAATTTAGTCAACAGCCATCTTAAGGAGCCGACCAACCCTTCCTCCTCAACTAAAATCCTTTATCTTCGGCCAGAAAGTTTTACTTTTACTCAGGAAATAAAGAAATTCTAAAAGACCTCTTGGTTAATCTCTTTGTCTTTTCGGACAATAAAAATGAAACTCAAATTAAAAAAAATTAAAAAAATTAAATTAAAACAGGACCATTTTTTCTTATTTAGTTTTTTATTAATAGTTCTTTTTTCTTTTTCTTTAATTGTTTACAGACTGTATTCACTTCAGATTGTTCAAGCCCTAGAAAATAACCATCTTCTAAAAGGAGAAATTAAAAAAATTCCTCCCTTAAGAGGTAATATCTATTTTCGAGACAAAGATGGAAATTTATTTTTAGTAGCAACCTCTTTTTATTTATATGATCTTTATTTTTACCCTCCCAAATCAAAAAATATTGAAGAAGAATTAAATAAAATTAATGAAAAAATCAAAATTGAAAATATAGAAAAAGTCATTGAAGAAGCTAAAAATTCAAATAAAAGTTTAATTTTGAAGAAAAACTTAAAAGATAACCAAAAAAAAGAGATTGAAAAATTAAATTTTGATAGTATCTTTTTTGAAGAAAAAGTTGTTAGGTCTTATCCTTTAGAAAATACTTTTTCCACCATTTTGGGCTTTGTTCGTTTTAATCCTGATAAAGGAGTGTTAGAAGGCCAATATGGTTTAGAAAAATATTATGATGAAATTTTAAAAGGTGAACCTGGCTATCGAAAAGATTATCAAATTCTTAAAAATCCTCAGAAGGGTGCTGATCTTGTTTTAAACATTGATTATTATCTTCAAAGAAAGACAGAAGAAATTTTAAAAGAAGCTATTGATCATTTCAAAGCCGAAGGAGGACTAATCATAGTCACTGAGGTAAAAACTGGAAATATTTTAGCTGTTGCAGAATGGCCTAATTATCATCCTCATAAATTTAATGAAGTAAAAGATTATCAAATTTTTGTTTCCCGATTAAGTAAAACTTATGAACCTGGTTCAGTGATGAAACCATATTTTTATGCTGGTGCTTTCAATGAAAATTTAGTTACACCTTCTTCAACTTACGAAGATAAGGGTTATGTCATTTTGGATGGATGGAAAATTGAAAATTTTGATCAAAAAGGAAGGGGTATTGTTGATTTAAAAACAGCCCTAGAACAATCATTAAATACTGGCGCAGTTTATCTCTCTCAAGTTTTAGGTAAAAATAGGTTTTTAAAATATGTGGAAACTTTTCGTTTGAATCAAAAACCAGAAGTTGATTTTCCTCTTTTAGAATCACCTAATTTTAGTAATCTTATTAATCCGGGAAGGGCAGTGAATTTCGGAACTGCCAGTTTTGGTCAAGGAGTGAGTGTTTCACCTTTAAATTTAGTTCAAAGCTATCTTGCTTTTGCTAATAAAGGAAAAATTTACAAACTTAATTTTGCTCATAAATTCATTTACGCTGATGGAAGCAAAAAAGAAATTAAACCACAATTATTAAGCCAGATTTTAAAACCTGAAACTTATGAAAAAATTTTGCCTATTTTAGAAGGAGTCGTTGAAAATCAAGCTAAAAAAGCAAAAATTAAAGGTTATACTATTGCAGGAAAAACTGGTTCTTCTTTAATCCCTTCGGTCAAGTTAAATCCTGAAGATCCATCTGGTTATACTGACGAAGTAATTACGACTTTTATTGGTTTCTTTCCAGTTTCTGATCCTCAATATTTGATTTTGGTCCGATTAGACAAACCTGAGAAAAGACTTTTGGCTTTTGGTACTGCTGCTCCAACCTTTCGCAAAGTTGCTGAATTTTTAATCAATTACTTTAATATCGAACCAGATAAATTTGAAGAATTATTTTAAAAATCTTCCCTTATCGAATTACGGAAAATCAATCTTCCATCCTCGAATTACGGAAAAATTGGGATTAACCAAAATTATGGAGTTTTTTCATTTATTAAAGAGGGGTGTAGATAAAAGAAACTTTTTCTTGATGAAAGTTGATTATTATAGATTTATTCATGATTTATTTGAGTTTAATGATGAAAATTACGTGGAAGATAATTTAGACACTCTTATTCTTAAGTCGCTTGATCTTATTGCTCCTTACAACTGGTTAAAAAATCTTGAACTAGATACCCTTAAAAGTCTTAAAAATTATCTTCTTGAATAACTTTCCGTAATCGAATAACGGGAAATTAGCTTTTCCGTAATCGAATTACGGAGGATTAGAAATTTTCTCCTCGTAAATTCTGGCTTTTTGTTATAATATTATTAACTTGCCCCTATAGCTTAATGGAAAAGCACAGCCCTGCGGAGGCTGGGATGGAGGTTCGATTCCTCCTAGGGGCATAATGACTTTAAAAGAAATTATTTCTTCTTTGAAAAATCATCAGGCCCTTTTGCATTATAACGTTGCCACTTTTGAACAAATCAAAGCCGGCGTTTTAGCCGTCAAAGAAACTAATATTCCCTTAATTTTTGGAGTTTCAGAAGGAGAAAGAAATTATTTAGGCGAGGATCTGATCAAAGAGATAATTGATTTTTATAAAAAGGATTTACCAATTTTTCTCAATGCCGATCACTCTAAAAGCTTTGAAACCGCTAAAAAAGCCATTGATCTCAATTATGATGCAGTTTTATTTGATGGTTCCGAATTAAGTTTTGAAGAAAATGTTAAAATTACTCGCGAGCTAGTTAGTTATCGAGGCAGTAAAGAAATTTTAATTGAAGGTGAAATTGGTTATATTCCCGGAAAATCAGAAATTCAAAAAGAAATTGAATTTAAAGAAAGTTATTTAACTGATCCGCAAATAGCCTATGAATTTTATCAAAGAACTAAGATTGATTTATTAGCCATTTCTATTGGTAATATTCATGGTATAACCACAAAAGAACCTCACCTTGATTTTGAAAGAGCTCAAAAAATTTCAAATCTCGTTAAAATTCCTTTAGTTTTACATGGTGCTTCAGGATTAAGTTTAGAACAGATCAAAAAAGCTATTCTTTATGGTTTTAAAATTATTCATCTTAATACTGAATTTCGTCAAATCTGGCACCAAGAACTTTCTGAAAATCTCAAAAAAGACACCATTATTCCCTATAAAATTCTTGATCCTGTCGTGCAAAAACTTAAAGACAAAATAATTTTCTATCAACAAGAGTTTTTCTTTTAAATCTCTATTATTTTTCTTAGAGGCGCCACTAAATTTAGATAAAGATGAAAAAGTAGACAAGGAAAAAAGTGTTTTGATTTCTTTTAAAATTTAGTTATAATGTAAATAATGATTAAGAAAGTTAAAGTTGCAGTATTTTTAACACTTGGTTTATTGATTTTGGGATTATTTTTTTATTTTCTTTTGACTTCACCGATTTTAAAAGTAAACAAAACACCAATCACACTCTCAAAGCCAGAAACCTCCCTTTTTCCTCTTGAAGAACTTAAAAAAATAAAAGTTCCTGAAAAAGGAGAAAAAATCAATGGAAACATTGGTGTACCTCAAGAAGTTTTTCTTTTTTCGTCTGCTAATGAGTCAAATATCAGAATTTTTGAATTAAAAGGTATGAATAATGAATTATCTCCCAAAGAGTTTCGAGTCTATCAAAATGATTTAATCCATATTAAAATTTCAGCCCTTGATAAAGATTATGATTTCTTTCTTGAAGGTTATCATCTTTCAACCAAAATAAAGAAAGATGAAACCAAAATCATTGAATTTCAAGCTCTCAATCCCGGTAAATTTAAATTTTATTGCTCCCTCTGTTCCTCAAAAAATAATCCTCAAGGTGAAATAATCATTGTGCCACGCTAAAAATTTAGTGTATAATATAAAATAAAAAGCCGTGGTAGCTCAGTGGTAGAGCGGCAGCCTGAAGAGCTGCGCGTCGGGGGTTCGATTCCCTCCCACGGCACCAAATGTTTATAGAAGGAGAAAGAAGAGGGGGAGAAAGAAGGGATATTGATGAGAATTGGGTGGAGGCTCTTAATGTTTCAACTAATAAATTTTTTCAAACCTTAGAAGAAACCCGTTCCCTGGTTGATCCAAAATATGATTCTTTAAATTTTGGATTATTAATGAATTTTTTTTCGCAATTGGAATATTTAAAAAGAGAATGGGGTAGAGCACAGACGACAGTAAAAGATTTTAGTGAATATAGGGATATTTTTATGAAGGTAGTTTACCCTGAATTACCTCCAGAGACAAAACAAGAATTGAGCGAATTAAGAAAAGAGCAATCTTCTCGTCCCCTTTCAGAAACAGAAAGACGCCGTTTATTAATCTTACAGGCTCTAGAAGAATTAGTTGAAAAATTAGAAATTCCTTATCCAATGGCTGTTTTATTAGTAGAGGCTAGAGAACAACTCGTTAATGAATATGACCGAATTAATAAGGAACAAGCAAACAGATCTCTTGAACCAGAAGAAGTAAGAAGAAGAGATCTTTTAGGACCATATGTAAAAGTTTTAAGAGAATTAGTCCGGAATTTAGAAGCTTTAGAAAGACCCCTCACTTGACAAAGAAAAAATTTTGATTATAATTTATATAAAAATAATGAAGCAGAAAAATACATTTAAAAATAATACATTGATTGGAGTTATTGTCTTGGGCCGAGGAAGACCGGCCTAAGTATTTAGGTTAATTTAAAA
>FWWM01003125.1_pt1 | contig 19437 bp, 18 predicted proteins | sample 2228351 | NCBI WGS metagenome assembly FWWM01 (sample SAMEA103939774, study PRJEB20133) | metagenome
GCAAAGTTCCGCTCGGACTTCCTTTGCTGACCTTTTCTTGAATGCGGACGCCACTTCAATTATGGAGCGCTCAAGCTGGACGTTTTCGCAAAACCTCGCCAAGCCATTATCCCGAACGTAACCCGCAAAGTATTCAAACTTACTCCTGCGCCTTTTCTTTGGCAGTTGAACGACTACGGGGGTATGACCGGCGAGAATCGCCTCAGAGATCATTGAAATTGAATCCTCGGTTACTATCACCACCTTGGAAAGTTCAAGGAAACCGGGAACGGGATTAAACAGGTCGCTTCTACCCCAAACAACGGTTTCAATCAGGTGGACATTGTCTCGGATTTCTGCCTTTAGCACCTCCTCAACGGCGAGTGGAGTGCGCCTTGAGGTCGTAAGCAGAAGCCTGGCGTCGATCTTCTGCAAGGTTGAAAGCGCCACCCGGAAGGCCTCGAGAATAAGATCAGGCTCCATACTGAAATAAGAGTTCTCCCCGCCAATCAGCATGGAAACGAAGTTTTTACCCTGAAGGTTATCCCACGATTTTCCGCTTCTGAGCTCCAGATTATTGATGCACCGCTTTAGCTCGCCTTCGTCAGTGGACGATATCGCGAGAGGAAAGGTAATCAGGTTCCGCGGAACACGCCTTCTCGCTCGGACATCGTGGGAAGGAACGAGTAGCGCCCCAAACCTGGAACAGGGCACGAGTGAGTGACCTAGAAGGTGGACGTGAGGAGCGTTCAACCTATTGGAAATGAGCATTCCGGGAATGGAAGTCAGCGTCCCCGCGGAGATCACGAGTAGGGTTGCCCTGGGGTCGGCGGGTTTTGACGCTGACTGAAGAACCCTCTCCAACTCTGGACGGGGAAAGTAAAGATGAAGAAGCAAGCTCCTCAATGGGAGGGGAATAACGGAGGGTGGAAAGGGATAGAGAACCAGGCGAATAATACTCTCCGTTGGCTGATGAATTCCGGAGACGTTTAGGGTAAGCGAATCCGCCCCAAGAAAATGGGCAAGAGCGCGGGACTGGTTCTCGTGCCCTCGCTTGCCATCAGTAACGATGATAGCCAACATTCGTTGCAGAATAGCTTACATCTCATCACTTTGCTACGCAAGATGGATAATCCTAATGCCTGTGGCAACAACCAGCGTAAATAGCAAACCCAGAACGTTGCCTGAACAGCCAGGCACGGATGCGTGACGGATTATTCTCCGGAGAAAGGTGATTTCTGCGCTGTGATAAACTGAAATGGCGTTATGCCCCCTAGGAGAACTCTCATACGTAACTGGCCTGGCTTTAAGCGCATTGAAGGCGCTCGAGTCGCGCTTACGGTTGGCATCTTTGACGGTTTTCACCGAGGGCACTTCGCGCTGTTCAACGTCGTTCGGGAGGTGGCTGCGGACTTCTCCGGACTCCCCCTCATATTCACCTTTGAAAACCATCCGCTGACGGTCCTTGAGCCTGGAAGGCAGGTATCTTACCTGACCCTGGCAAATGAGAAAACCCATCTCCTACACAGGTTTGGTTTTGAGCACGTGGCATGCTACAGGTTTACGAAGGAATTCTCCCTAATGACCGCGGAGGATTTCTTATCTAGGATCAAGGAGAACTGCGATTTGCGGGCGCTGGTGGTAGGTTACGATGCTAGAATTGGACACGACAGGGTGAATAGTGACGCGGAGTTTCAGGCGTTGGCAAGAAAGGTCGGATTTGAGTTCATCCGAATTGAGGAGGTAAAAGCGGAAGGCAAACCCGTGTCATCCAGGAGAATTCGGGAGGCGGTGAAGGCGGGAGACCTCGCAACCGCCAATGAAGTTCTAGTATATCCCTTCTTCGTGCGAGGAAGGATTCAAGCCGGAAGGGGCGTGGGAGAAAAGCTCTTAAGAATTCCGACTGCAAATCTACTCGTCCCACCCGAGAAGATTCTTCCACCGGAGGGAGTGTATGCGGGAAGTTTCAGGCGCGAGGGAAAACACACACCCTGTGCGCTATTTATATCAAGGGCAAGCTGGCGACCGAAGTTCCTTGAGAAGGCTGAAGACGTAAGCGAAAGGGAGTCCTCTGCCTCTCTGGTAGAGAATTCCTACAGGGTTGTGGAAGGACACGTGATTGGCAGACGCGTTAATCTCAAGGGAACAACCGCAGAATTCATTCTCCTTGAAAGGATACGTAAACTGATGGAATTTGATGATCCGGAAGACCTGAGAAAGGTTATGCTTAACGACATTCAGGACTGCGTGCGGATATTTGACAAGCAGAGGCTCAGGCTCCAGTTCCTGCCGTAAAGAAGTAGGTAACTTGGCAACCAAGTCTGGAGGCTACCCCCCCTCCCCAATGGGCGGACTAAGGACCACCGGTCCGTTGGAAGTAGTTTAGGATGCCACTCGCGACGCCATCCGCTATTAGTTCTTGATATGTAGCATCCTTAAGTTTGCTTTCCTCGTAGGCGTTGGTCATAAAGCCAACTTCAACGAGTACTGCGGGAACAGCGGTTTCCCGAAGAATGTAGAAGTTAGCGGTTCTCGTTCCCCTGTCAATTGCCCCTGTCCCTAAGACCAGACTCCGCTGAATGAAATTTGCGATTAGGTTACCCTCAATTGAATCATTGAAATGGAAGCTCATCACGCCCGAGAACCCGGGGTCTTCAATGGAATTCGCGTGGATTGACACAAAAATCGCTGGGAGCAGAGAGTTCGCCAAGTCCGCTCTCTCGCCAAGGGACACAAAGCGGTCGTCAGTCCGCGTCATAAACACGGTAAATCCCATCGCGCGTAGTTTGCGCTCAAGCTTCTTGGTAATGGCGAGTGTGAGGTCCTTTTCATAGACTCGGGTGACGCCAATGGCCCCCGTGTCGCTTCCCCCGTGACCCGCGTCAAGCATCACCGCGCTTCCCCTGATCTCTCTACGCAGGAACTGAACGTAATAGACTCTGCCCTGATCCTTTCTAAGCACGCGATAGTTGAGCCTGCGCTTCAGTTCAACCACGACCCGAACAACGTTCGGGCGTTCCTGAAACTGCGCGACCCTAATCTCTTTCACTCCGCCAACGTCCACCCGCACCTTTTTAGTTGCATCCACGTATACGCTATCTGGAAAATCAAGCACAAGCCTATCAGGAGCGGTTATGTAGCTGGGCTTCACCTCAGTGCCCTTTGAAAACCGTACTTCCAATGCGATTTCACCCGAGGACCCTTTCTCGTAGGAGATGAGCTGAAAGTGATTCCTGAATTCAAGGCGAAAGTAGTTAGAAGGTTCATCCTCCGCAAAAAGCCTAAAGCCAGTCTCTTTATCTTGCGTGATTTCAATTACCGCTTTCCCAGCGATGCGGTTGGCTATGACCGCGCCTTTTGCAACTTCCATAGGAAGGGAGAGCTTGGATTCCCCTTCAACGAAGCTTCCCTCAATTTCAACCCTTACCCTTCCATCTCCTACCCTTTCAACATAACCGATTGAAGGGACGAGAGTTCTAACTATTAGAGATATGTGCTCCTTGTCGTAGCGTGCTGAAAGGACCTCACCAAGCAGGCGGAAGTTGGATGTCTCTGGAGAGTAGATGAGGGATAGCCCCAGGGCTTTAAGGACAGATTCCGGAAGGTAGAGAATGCGGTCCGGAGTAAGGTGTAGTTGGGACAGCCTTTCGCCCGCCTGGTCAAGAAGGTAGATTCTATTCGCCTCCGCCTCAAGTCTGAATTTCCTGTTTCCGAGTGTAAATGAGGTCGGCAGTCCGACCCTCCGCACCGAAAATCCTTCTGAAGGCGGTGCTGGCACTACTTCTATGCTTTCAGGAACCTCTGAATTTACCTCGCCATCTGCACCCTCAGTCCTTACTGACTGCACGCTCGCGGATTCAACTAACCTAGCGACGGAAGAACTAGAGATTCTCTGTTCGTCGCCAGTTCCCTTGCGATTGTCTATCCTTTCTGTTGCAGTAGAATTACCAAGACTATCATCCTTTTCCACAGGTCCAAACTCCAGCTTCTCCTCCACATAGGTTCCATATGGGGCAAGCTTTCTCAGCACTTCCAGTGAAAGGTAAGTCTTCCCGTCAATGTTAATGAGCGGTGGATGGTCAAATGTCTCGGATTTCGCGCCGATATCAAGAATGAACTTGAGTTCGCCTGTGGTAGGGCCAAAACTCAAGAGGTAAAGCAGAAGTGTTGCGGTGACCGCTATCACCAAAGCCCTGCTCACGCTACGCTCTCCAGAAGTTGAATGAGGTCTGATGCAATGACCCCAGCACCATCCGCCGGGATGCGGTCGTAACCCTTCCTCATCTCCTCCGCGCGTCCACCTAAGACAAATTCCCTCAGTAGGGGAACGAATGTATCGGGCATAAACTTGGCTTCCTCAACCATCATAGCGCACCCAACATTGAGCAGAGCCTTCGCATTCTTGAACTGGTGCCTGTCCGCGTGGTGTGGATAGGGAATGAGTAACGCCGGTAGCTTAGCTCCAGCCAAGTCGCAGATGGCTGAAGCTCCTGCCCTACCAACGAACAACTTGGCATCCTTGAACAGCGCGGGAAGATAAGGATCAAAGGAGATCGCTCGGTAGTGCTTTAGGGTGACGAAACGGGCGTATTCGCGCTCCTCCGGAACCCTCCCCCACTGATGAACAATCGCAACCGCATCCCCAAACTCGCTCAAGAAATCAGGGTCTTCCGCCACGCGAAGCATCACGCGGTTGATATGTTCCGCACCCATACTCCCCCCCGAAACGATAACGAGAGGGACATCTTTAGGCACCCTAAAGTACTCGCGAGCATCAAAGCTATCAAAGGACCGGGCGGGATAGCCAACCACGCGAACGCTTCCCGGACGCGCTAAGTTTGCCAGTTGTTCAGCGGATTCCTCCGTGGAACAGTAGATACGGCTGGCGGAACTGGCAAACATCCTGTTTGCCCGTCCGGGAACGGAATTTACCTCCAGCAGAGCGTAGGGAACAGCCTTTATCACGGCGGAGGAAAGGCCAGGCACGCTGACGTAACCTCCGCTTGCGAGAATCAGGTCTGGCTGAAAGGTTTCAATCAGATTGAGTGCGCACCTAATGGGATACCCGGTAAGCCACATTGGAAGCGTGCGCAGATAGTACCCAAAGCTGGAAACGCTCATCTTCCTGTAGCTGAACGTGAAGGGAATAAAGGTCCCACCAATATCAGCCTCAGGGACAACTTGCCATTCCAACCGTCTGCTTCCGAACCAGTGAAACGAACTGGAAGGCTTACGCTTTCTCAGCTCCTGAATCACCGCAAGAAGCGGGAAAACATGCCCGCCAGTGCCTCCACCGGTTACGAGGATTCTCACGTGAAAAAGTCTATCACAGCGCTATGTAGGGCACATTAAACCTGGGCGATTTGGCGGTCGTCCGCCCGCAGGACATTTCTTCAAGACTTTCTAGAATGAGGGCGGTTAGGCAGAGCTTGGGCTGAAGTTATTTATCAGCTATAATATATAAAATATCAGCCTGTGGTATTATGAGAAGGAATGCCCTTTAAGGCGTTTAGCGTCGGATTAGACGAGCGCGGGCTCATAGACGCTTGGCAAGCGAACTTAACAATTACGACCTAACTTGAGCGTGCCCGCCTAATATGGAAATTGACGAAAAGGAAATCATTTGCCCCGAATGCGGGACGAAAAACCCAGCGGACAAGATTCTCTGCGGTAACTGCGGATTCAACCTTGAACTCATCAAGAACAACTTTCAGCTTGAGCAGGCAAGAGAAATAGAGGCTGAACTGAAGGCTAAGAAGGATGCGGAGATCCTTAATCACGTTAACGACTGGGAGAGGACACGCCTTGTTAAACTGCTCCTCGGGATAAACGTATACATCGCAATAGTGCTGACCGTCAGCACGCTCATTATTACTGGATTCGTCTTGCGTTTTCTTAGCAATTGGCCCTACGAAAGTAGGTTTCACAAAGATACGGAGAGGTTAGTGGATACCGCCCTTAAGGTAAAAGCTGGAATTGAAATGGACGTCAACAAGGAAGAGTTTGAACGACTCGTGCGAGAACTGATGGCAGAATCCGCGCGGTACATCGGCAAGTACGAGGAAAGCAATTATCGCTCAAGCGAGCTTTACACCGCTCTGCGGTCATCCTCCAACTTCTACGCTATGAGCAATGAAGCCTGGGAAAACGAGATGAAGGCGACCTACGGGCGAACGATACCCACCGCACCTTCAAGCACAGCCTCAGAAAACGTGAGAAAACTTTGGCATAACGCTGAAGCTAGTCTAGCGCGAGCCTTGAAGAAACTATGATCAGTAGAGCGGAATGATGCACCCGCGCAACCACTTCTCCTCTGCCAGGAATAAAGGCAGAGACCACGTCAGTCCCTTTCGCCTCACCTAGTCCGTCCGCTAGAGATTCTAGGCAGAATTCGAACTAGGGCAAAATCTCCAAAGCAACGTCCTGATAGGACGCGTCGCTCATATATCTGAGGGGAGGCGGATCTTGGGGGTTTTCAACAAAGGTTATGTAGGCGGTTCCATTGACGTAGGGGCCTCCGGGCGAGTACGAGTACTGTTTGTAAATACGGAAGTAAGCTGTACCTGAGTTTTCCGCTCTTAGCTTCAAGTTGAGAACCGCACCATCAATACCAGGCGGGGTCGTGTACACTGGGTTATCATCGTCCAGAGGAGCCATCTTTAGAGTCCACACTCCCCAGCGACCGAAAGGACGAACGTCGTTAACGTACCATATCACTTCATCACCGTCTGTTGCAGTAATGTTGGCGAGGTCGTCATTGTCAATGTTAAGCGCGGGCACCCGAGTAGAAGTGTTAACCCAAATTCCATCCGGTTCTCCATTCACCATATCTATGATCTCGCCAATGTTTAAGCTACCCTCAACCAGGCTTAAGTTCTTGGTAAAGTCAAAGGTGACGCCATAGGGAAGCTGGTAAAACTCGTACTGGAGGTCGTAGACGTAAATCAGAACTGAGATCTCGTCACCTACTTTCGGGGAGTTATTGCTAAATGCTACGTTTACAGAGTTGGGAGGACCCGTCAGTCCATCAAGTGAGAATGGCTTGAAATCGTTAGCGGTTAGGGATGTCTCATCAGTCACGGTAACATTCAGCTGTCCGCTGTTGTCCTTAAGAGAAAGGTTCTTCAGGGTCATCACTTGAGTGTACTGGTTAGTTGGAGGTATGCTTGCTGAGGGGTTCACAAACACTGTAGCGGCGACCGTTACAGGACTTATCGCAAAGTCAAAGCTGAGCTTGTCAAAGTCGGGGTCGGACGCGACAGCGGTGGCGGTGCTCCCGTTGATGGTGAGGGTTACCGTTGGCGGATTGTTCCCGCTCGTTACCGTAATCGTGAAGTTCTCCGTATCTTCAGCCGGTATATCGTTTCTTACGGTAAGCGAGGCTTGATATTCACCCTCAGTATTCGGTAAGGTGACTCTTGGATTCTCCGCGAGTGATGTGCGCGGAAGGAAGCCCTCAGGAAAGGACCACTCGTAGGTAATGGGCTCGTCGCCCGAGACGTCCGCGTAGAAATCAACCTGCCTACCCTTCGCGCCTCCAGGGGGACCAATGCTGTTTATAACTGGAGGGTTGCCTGAAACAGTTATCTCAAAGGAGAAATCAAATTCATCGCTGCCGTAGGCATTGTCCACTGAAACAGAACCGGAGTAAGTCCCAGCACCGCCCGTTAGTGTAACCGTTGGATTCCGCTCGGTTGATGTTGCGGGGCTTGCCCATTCCCCAAGTGTTGAATCAATGAAGCTCCACTGCCAGTTAAAGAACGGCTGGTTGCCAGTAACGGTTGGGGTAAACGTTATGTCGCTCCCGGAAAGGCCGGTCGTCGGAATAACGCCGGTTAAATCGGGCGGATTCGTCGTGACCCTAACCAGCGGAGAACTTATGGCTCCCAGGTTGTGATCCGAATCCGCGGGACGAACGCGAAACCAGCGATTCTCTCCGATCTCAAACGGGTCGGTGGTGAAGGTCGCGCGACCCACCTCCTTTCCCTGTGCCGAAGCAAATTGAACCACGAGAACATCCTCAAAATTACCGTCGCTAGTAGGAGCACCCTGAACGTGGTACATCGCACACTGAGCGAAGAAATTCTGGGCAAGGGGCGTGATGTCCTGAATGCTGATGGTACCGTCCTTGCTACCGTCAATTATCCCGTCAAACGGGTCATCACCGACCTGATGGAAGAAGTGCTCCGCCAACGGGGTAATGTCCTGAATGCTCACCACGCCATCTTGGTTATAGTCGCCCACGTTGCGGTAGGACCACGTAAGCGAGATTTGGGTGCCGTCCTGACTGGCAATTTCCAAGTCATCAACGACGTTATCATCGCCTGTAGGTGGAGTGGAAGCAAATTTTGAAGCGGAGCGGGATGAAAGCGCTTGCGCAAGCTCGCTCTTCAACGTTTCAAAGATGTCCGCATCCACCTGAGGAGGCGGTTGGAGGTCGTTAAGCTCTGAGATAACGTCCGCAAGTTCACCGCTTAACCGCTCAACTACCGGGGCGGTTGACGCGGGACCCTTACCACCCCCACTGCCTCCACAGCTCGCGGAAAATGCGATAATCACCATAGCGACAACAATCGCAAATACTCTTGGACTGATTAATGAGTTCATAGATAATGCATCTCCTTAAAAAATGATTTCCAAAAATCTAAACGACTAGCTGTAACCGATTTGCAGTCTGGCTGCCCCACAGATATTCTACCCCAAATCTTGAAAGTTAGGAAGAACCTTTGGAAATTTTAAGGTGAATGGCTTTAGACTAAGGTTCAGCGATTCTATCTGCGAAAAGCGCCAATACCTAATGGAGGCTGGCTAAGGGGAGTGGGCAAGAAGGCTCGGATGAATTAGGTGGAACGCAAAGAAGATGGAAGCGCCGAGCCACATCAGGCTAGCGTGGATTGACATAGACGTCCTATGTGGTAAATTTATAGGGAAGAGCTCAGTTTAGCAAGCTCTTTCAACCGCTAATCGCGGAAGTGGTGGAATTGGCAGACACGCAAGGTTGAGGGCCTTGTGCGGGTAACTCCGCGTGGGAGTTCGAGTCTCCCCTTCCGCAAAGGCATCTTCCCACGCCTGTAGCTCCGAGAGGCGGTGCGCTGGCTATTCGCAAGATTGGTTTACGTGTCGTATCCCTTACTCTTGAGGGACGAAGAACATCTCGTTTCCGTTCTTATCGTAAAGCGCGAAACCCGGCGACCCATCAGGAAGAACAACAAGCACCGCTCTAAGAAGTCCCGTGTAATCGTTAATGGCTAGGGAAGTTCCTTCCGGGACAAGCGCTATACCAGCGCGGACGCCACCCTTCTCGTCGTAAAGCCAGAAGCCAGAGCTCTGGTCGTCAGTAACGGCTGCGGAGTAACGCGTGTTCCCGCCTGAGAAGAAATGTAGAATAATGACTGATGACGCTTCGCATCATTACCGGAAGTCTTAAGGGGCGGGAGATTTGGACAGCCAAGGGAGTGAAGTTTCGTCCGTCAACGCAGTTTCTACGGGAAAGGCTCTTCTCAATCCTTGGATTTGACGCACTCAGAGATTCCACTTTCTTGGACGTTTTTGCGGGAAGCGGTATCGTCGGATTTGAGGCAATCTCCCGCGGAGCGAGAAAAGCAATATTCCTTGAGCTAAATTACAAGAATGTTGAGATGATAAAGGCGAACGCGGAACGCTTATCCGTCACCGAAAGAGTGGTCGTTCTGAGGATGGACGCCACGCGGGACTTGAGAAGGCTCTCAAACGCCCTTGAGCCTTCGGAACTCGTGAACATCGTCTTCATTGACCCACCCTTTGATAAGCCGGTAGAAGTTCCGTTTCTTGAAGGCGTTCTTAGGCACCCTGAGTTCTTCTCCGCCGAATGCGCCTTTTACCTTGAAACGCGATCCGCCCCTTCCCTCGTCCCGAAAGGATTCTCAGTGTTTGATCAACGCAGGACAAGTAGTAGCGTACTCACAGGGCTAAGGTTCACTCAGGTCCTTTGAACAGCTACCCGTTCAAACCTAGAGGAATCTTGAGCTCCTCAGCCTCGACATTTCAAATTAGCGGAGTGGTATAATTACATCGATGGCTTTATCGCCGGTTACGCTATACGATTTAAGGTACGACCAGAATAATAAGAGTCCTATACTCTTCTTGAAGGACATGAGGAGCGAGCGCTATCTGCCTGTGTGGATTGGAGAGGCGGAGGCGCTATCAATTGAATTCGCATTCAGGGGCGAGGCGCCCCCACGCCCGCTAACGCACGACCTGCTAAAGAACGTTCTTAATGAAAGCGGGCTGAGGGTAGTATCCGTGGTGATTGACCGCCTGGTAGGCTCAACCTACTACGCCAATCTTGTAGTCCAGCTCACGGATAGAACGGTTGAGATTGACTGCAGACCGAGTGACGGCATCGCCATTGCTCTGCGGGAAGGCGCGCCAATCTACGTGGCGGACGACCTTATGTACCACATTAAATTCGTGGAGATGGAGCCTGGTCAGGCAGAGGTATTGATGCAGGAGGTGGAAGACGCTCAATCAACCCTTACTACATCCGAATTCCGAGAGCTTCTGAGCAGGCTAAAGCCCATTGACTTTGAAAGAGGCTAGCTTAGCTACGCGAGCAGGGCGGTCCGCTTACTTTGAGCGGGTAGACCTTCAAGCTTCTCAGCATAGCGTCGTAATCGCGCTGCCACTGGTTCGCCAGCGGGTCCTTCTCCGTGGTGCGCGAGCCGTTCGCGTCGTAACCGTATTCCACGATGATGTCGTTGGCGGACTGACCATCCACCTTATTCGTCACCTTTATCGTCCACCCGTTCTTGTTGTATTCAAAGACGGTTATGAGCGAGTCGGGATTGGTTAACTGCGTGGTGCGGTTGTTCTTGTCGTAAACGTACTGCGTGGTGAAACTGCCGGGAGTCGTCACTTGCGTAACGAGCCCGAGGTCGTTGTAGGTATAAGTCGTCGTCTGCCCTGTGGGATGGGTGATGGTGGTGGGCTTGTGGATCTTGTTATATACGTAGGTCGTGGTGAGCCAGACCGCGGACGGCGTATCGGTGAAAAGCACCTCCGTCTTCGTCCTGGATTCTTCTCTACTGTCCATCTGTCCGGTGCTTTTGTTTCTTCTTCACCCATATTGCTATTGCCACAGGCCTGTTATTCGAGAACGTTATTGCAAACCCAACCCTGCTAATGCCTGCACTGTTAAGCGCTTGCGTCCCGCTTCTCTGCTCCTCAAGCGCTGTGATTTCTGTTCGAAACGTAGTGTTGTGCTGCTTTTGGCCATATGAGCTCCATTTCCCGCCCTTGAAGGCTTCGGAAACCTGCTGCGGTGTAACTGCCTTAATTGGCTGGCCCTGAAGCCGAATGGACTTGGCCTCAAAATCAGTGGAAAACTGCAATATGACGCTAACGAGTTGACCGTCCTGAAATACTAGGCTAATGTTATCACCCTCGGTGCCGTTGTTCTGGTTTCCGTCTATAGGTAAGTCGTATCCAAAAGCAACGATCCCCTCTCCGTAGTGGCCGTTGAACGCGGGCTTACCAAGTTTCGTGACAACCTCCTCTTGCCACATCAGTAACCTAATACCCAGCCCGAGATCCTCACTTAGGATTTTCTGTGCTTCCTTACCAGAGTGTTCACCTTTGGCGCACGAGAACAAGATGGAGGATGCTAACGACACGAGAAGCCATGCAAGGGATAACTTCAGCAAGCCCATGGCGCTAATTACCAACCGGGTCACCTCGTCTTCCACTGCAGGCTTCGTGGGCTACCGCCCATGCTTGGAGAAAGGCACCTGTTACCACGCCAATTCCGAGAATACAGCTTAGGACCTCGTCACCAAGTGTTCTCTTCACACACTCCACAAATGCTACCCAGTTTCCCCGTGCCAGGCGCGCGCATTCGAGGAGTTGGGCTAGCTCCAGACCAAATTCCTCACCTGTCCTCACGCAGTCAATAAGGGCCTCTGAAATGCGCTTGTCATACAACTCGCCCATCATCCTTTTCATACATTCATCATACGTTTCTTCCTCTGGAGGTTGAGGTCTCGGTTTCTCCTCCTCCTCTTCTGCGGGACCCTTCTTCTTGCCCTCGCTTCCTCCTTTAGGGGGTCTATAGTGGTAAGCCGGGCTGGCGCACCCACCCCAGAATCCACAGTACTCATACCTGCAATAACCAGTAGGGTCAAGGGGGGAATTGCAGTAGTAAATCCAAAAATATTGCGCGTCAAAGCACGTGTCAAAGCACGACCACGTCGCCCCACCCCAGTACTTCGGATTCACCGGCACGCAGTAGCTATCCACACAATACCACTCTGAGTATCTAGTCTGCTCGGTGTAATCCCCGGCGACAACCGCATTGACTTGGTAGGTCTTCCTTCCCTGGTTTTTACCCGCGTCAGGCGGGCAAGCCTCGTCATTGATTTGATAATAATTCACCGCGGACGCACCTTGGTAAGGGAGATAACCCCAGTGAAAAACAACCTCAAGTCTTGACTTAGTCCCCACGTTGGCGAGAATAGTATAACATAGATACCGTTGAGCGGTCGCGGGTAAGCACGGCGACCCAAAAACAAGATCTCATAACATCTAGGGTAAGGATAAACGTGAAGTTTTGGAGGAAAATATGGCGGAACCTGTGATTGCGGAGAAAAGTCCTGCGGTTTTGGAGCTGGAACCGGGAACTTACTCCTGGTGCGCCTGCGGAAAGAGCAAGAACCAGCCTTTCTGCGACGGCTCCCACAAGGAGGAAGGTATCTTCACCCCTGTCCGCTTTGAGATTGCGGAGAAAAAGCGCGTTGCCCTTTGCAGGTGCAAGCGTACCGGAAATAAGCCATTTTGCGACGGAACCCATAAGACGATACCAGAGGAAGCCTAACGGAGAATTAGCTTAGCGTCCACGCAAGGGAAACAGGGCTAGACAGGCGGACTGGACTCCGCAGGCGCTGTGGAATGGGACAGGAAGCCAACTGCGTCGCTGGCGGGGATAAGACGCGCAACCTCACACTCATTCAGCGGTGGACTCTCCTCAAAACGCGTGTTAAAGAACGTACTTTCGGCGAACCGAACCTCCGCACCAGGTTCAGAGGAAATAATACACCCAAAGAACCTACAGTGATCAAAGGACGCAGAGGCGCTTCCGGAAACGATAATTTCGCAGTTGGTAAATGTCGTACAATCCATAAACGACGCGGACGCTCCCGCGCCAATCACCACGAGTCCGCCGTCTATGGAGTCACCCTCGGACACAAGAGAGACACCTGCGCTGTCAGTTGAGCCTACCCAAAGCGCTAGCCCGCACTTAGCGCGGTCGCCGAAGATTCGGTTACCCTTAAGGCTCGCACAGCTATCAATTATTGAGACGCCATTGGCACCCAGTGCACTGAGGCTAACTGAATTCTCTATAAGCACCGCAATTTGACGCCTACATGAAATGGCGGTGTTACCAAGCCTCTTCACAATTATCGTGTTAGACTCAAGGATAACAGGTTGGTAGCTCGGAGGCTCGTCTTGAGGCATCTCCCGTCGCAGAAGTGACACACCCCCTTCAAGAAGAAGGTTTCCCGTTATGTTAACGGGCGCCTTCGGATCGGCAACGACAATTCCCCACGAGCGGAAGAAGAGCGTGCAGTTTTCAACGCTAACCCTTTCGGTGTTACCGCAAATAGTTATCCTCTGTTCAAATCTGTGTTCAAGGGAAACCTTTCCCCGTATTGCTGTGATTGCCCTCTCAGGATTTGACACACCGTCAAGGCTCGGCACACGGAAAGTGCTTCCACCTGCTAAGAGAAACTTACGAAAATCCTCGGAAACCGCAAACTCCTTGAGGCGAGCGGTTCGACCTGGCGCAAGGTTTGGGAAAAACCGGGGCGTGTTAACCGCGTAAAGATCCCAGGCGTACCCAAATTCACCGCGGGTGTCATTCTCCTCGCGTTTCGCAAGATTAACGTAAATCGCCACAAGGATGGGAAACATAACGAGCGTCGGCAAAGTGGGCCACTGAATCAGAAAGCCGATCATAACCAACACGAAACCAACGTATTGGGGATGGCGCACGTACCTATAAGGACCAGTCGTCGCTAGCCAGTCTTCCTTGTTAGCTGAATAGAGAACGCGCCAAGCATAGATGACTAGCGCTACTCCGCCGAATATGAAGACGTTGCTGAGAAGATGGAAAATATTGGCGTGCGGATTGCCGGGAACGCGCAAAAGGGTGAACCACAAGTGACCAGAGGCGTGGCTCGGATTTGCGAGCTGGGGAAACTTGCTCCCGAGCCAGCTTGAAAGCAAGTACATAGTCAGCGGAAACCCGTACATCTCCGAGAAGAGCGCGATGACGAAGGCGGAAAAGGTGCCAAAAGAACGCCAGTCGCGTTTGGTTTTCGGCCTTGCGAAACTGAACGCGAATACTATGAGCAACAACGAGTAGAAAACGACGAGGACCCAAAAGCCGTATTCCTTGTTTGCGTGATTCATTGCGTATCATTGTTGGAGGTTCCCGCTGACGCGGAAGGCTGATGCTCGCAGTGCTTGCTATCCGCGCGGTCGTGACTGTGGCTACCGTGCATAAAGAGGTGGAGAAGCGGACATAAAAGCAAAATCCCGAGTAGGAGAAACGAAAGGAAGTGAGCACTGTGCTGAAATAGGAGGTAAGGAAGCGCGACCGCAAGCAGAAAAACCGCCCACAACCAAGTGGGAACACGCGCCCTTCCGGAACGGCAAGAGCGGTAGGAACAACTACTACCTTGCATAGTAGCTATATTATACCCTACTGGGGTATGGTTCGCCACCGGGGACAATCAGTCAATTGTCCCGGAAGCCTTGAAGGTCTCGCTCTACTCTCCTCCTACAATCGGCCATGGGTAGCCCAGACGTGCGCGAATGTAGCTTAGCTGACCAAAGTGCCAACTATCGTGCATAAAGAGAAAGGCTATAGAATCTGCAAGCGTGTTTCCGCGCTCGTCCTTCTTTTCGCGCTCCTCGGCGGTCAGGTTTTGAAGACGACTAACAATTTCAGGAGTGATGCGCCCAGTCTCATATATCAATTCTTCAGCGTTTAGCGGGAGAGGATTGCCCGGCTTCGCGCCGAAATCAAAGGCTTGCTTCCAAGTAGGCTCCCCTTCATCCCAGCCAAGTTTGCGAGCTAGGTAATACCGGTAGAGGGCGATATGCCCTAGCACCCAGTTTATGCTGGGACCGCCTAGAAAGTTCTCCGTAAGATGTTCAGGCTTCAAACCCTCAAGCCACTTCTTGAAGCCTCCGACAGATTCCTAATAACATTTCGCGATCTCGTTCATTAGACGCTCCTTTCAATTGGGTGATGTGGTTTATAGCACAAATTGGGTGTCGGTATCGCCCAGACAAGGTTACATATGGGTAATTCAGGGCAGAAGTATCCATCCTATGGCTAATAAAGGAGCATCTAGGAGAATGCAGACCAAAGCAAAAAAGGCTGGCGCGTTGAAAGCGGACGTGAAGAAAACGGAGCGGGAGCTAAAAGCTTCGTGGAAGAGAATGCAGAACGAGCGCAATCGGGCTCTCGCGCTAATGCGAAAGCTGACGGGCGAGACCGTTGGGGTGGGGAGACCTCGTCCAGCTCCGTGAGAACCTGCGCGAGTGCCACGTCATCTTGGATAGGCGTGAATTCCGCATTTGAGGCTACTGGAGCCTTCCCCCTTCCTCCACAGGATGTGGAAGCTATCAATGTTACTGATGCTGCCAGAACAACCCACGTAGCTACTCCAATCCTAGATTTCATACTCCCTTCATTTGTATCCTGAAAGTCAGGCTAAGATTATACCCCCACTGGGCGAAAAATCAATAGGAAAAGTGGCTTCCCGAACTTCTTTTCTACCAGTTTGTAAGCTTAGAACGAGCCAATGCCTAATGTTGGGAGTACGCAAGTTTACCGCCCCTGCCTATGCTAGAATCTTAGTGTGACGCGATTTTGAGAAGGCGAGCCGTGGAGGGAAACGATGGAGAACCCAATTATCGCAGGTAAACATCCGAAGGTTCTGGAGCTTGAACCTGGGATGTATCGGTGGTGCAGGTGCGGGAGAAGCGAGAATCAGCCTTTCTGCGATAAAAGCCACGAGGGGACTGGTTTTAAGCCCGTGCGCTTTGAGCTTACGGAGAAGAGAAGATTCGCCTACTGTATGTGCAAGCACACGGGCACGCCACCATTCTGCGACGGCACGCATAGGGAAATGGGTGAAGGTCTTTAGTAGTTAGTTGTTAGCAGGCGCATACCGTAACTTCAGCAGGTAAATCGCCCCTGAGATCGGCAAGTGGGGGTTCAGCGAATGAGGAGCATCCTATTAATGGCGGTTTTGGCGCGGGAAGCGACGCTTCTAGGGATGTGGATGACCTCTTCGTCCACGTGGGGGTTCTTCGGGTCGCAACAGTCGTCACAGAGGATTATTTCCAGGCGGTCGTGGCGAAGGCTCTCTAAAAGCTTCTCAAAAGTGTTCGTCTTCATATACTCGCATTCCGCCTGATATGAAACAGGGATGAATTCTTTCTTGGGACATTCCTTCCGCAAGCGATAAACCATACCCTTTTCCGTGGCTACGAGGAAATTCTTCACCGGTGACTCCTTCGCCCGCTGGATCATCTGCTCCGTTGAGAGGAAGTAAGCCTTGCCGTGGGGAATCTCTCCACAGCGGAGCTTGTAGAGGCAGGATGAAGCGCATCCGCACTCCGGATGAATCATTAGCTCATAATCGGGATGTTCCAGAAGCGCAATGTCTAGCCCGTCCGCCCCAATCTTCTCGTGGACGTGGCAGGCGGAGTGATAGCCATCTTTCTCATACTCATAAACTTCAATAAGCTCAGGATTGACCCCATCATCCACCGCACGAGCCTTCATCACGAAGCCAAGAAACTTATCGGGAAGGACGAGGATTTTTCTACCAGGGTATTCTCTGGCAGCGTGGATTATGACTTTGTCCGTATTGCGAGACGTGGACACGTAGTCGGAGACAGATTTCACGTAGGGGTCGCTGTTGATGTAGGTAACGAGGATGCCGTCGGGATTCTCCCGCTTCCAGTTTTCAAGCCACACGTAGTCCGTGCCGAAGACGAGGGAACAACCGAGCGCCTGTGGAGTATCGGAAACGAATACGCGGGTCGCGTCACCGGTTATCATCTTCGCGGTGGCACCCATGAAGTATACGCTCTGAAAATCAACCCGAGGCGCTCCGATTTCTTTGACGTAAAGCGAGAGCGCGAGCGAATCCCCTACTCTACCCGCAATTTCGTGGAACTCTGGGTATAGGTAGTTATGGGCGACGATGGTTGAGCGTTTCTTCTCCGCAAGCGCGGAAATCTCCTGCGCCATTTCCGCAAGCTCAAGGCACTTCTCCCGGGTGTATCTTCCCGGATAAAGGTCTTCCGCGTATCTATTGAAAAGGAGATACCATTTTTCAGCCAAGGCGCGCACGGTTGATGCGGTAGGATTGTGAAGCAATTCTGCGGTCTGAGCATCCATCGGCAATCTTAATTACCCTGAGATCACTTCAATTCTTTGAAAACTATGCAAGGCATGGATAGCTTCTCTCTGTTAAGACTACAAGTATAAAGCTCTTTACAAGTATTCTAGCACTTTTTCGTGTATTAACTTTAGAGAAGGCCCATATTGATATTTAGTATCAACTCCGTCTATAATAAGAACTTATGAAAGAATCGGTTAAAGTTGCGGTGGCGCAGATGGCTCCAGTTTTTCTAGATAAAAAGGCGACGGTTGAGAAGGCGTGCGAGATAATCAGCGAAGCGAGCAAGAACGGAGCAAACTTAGTTGTCTTTCCTGAGACGTTTGTCCCCGCGTATCCAGACTGGGTGTGGGTAGTACCCGGAAATAAGAAGCCGATTCTGAACGAGCTCTACGCAAAATTACTGGAAAACTCAATTAGCGTGCAGGACGATACCACGAGGAAATTGGGGCAGTCCGCGAAGAAAAACAAGGTGCATCTTGTATTAGGCGTAAGCGAGAAAAACACCGAGGCAAGCGGAAGTAGCTTGTTCAATTCACTCCTCTTTTTCGGCGACAACGGGGAGCTTATGGGTAAACGTAGGAAGCTGACCCCGACGGGCTGTGAACGCATAATCTGGGCGCAGGGGGACGGAAGCACGCTCTCCGCCTTTGACACCCCGCTTGGGAGATTAGGCGGACTAATCTGCTGGGAAACTTATATGCCACTTGCGAGGCAGGCGATGTACTCGTTCGGGACGAAGATCCTGATTTCAGCAACTTGGGATTCCAGCGAGGTCTGGCTTGCTAGCATGCGCCATATTGCAAAGGAGGGGGGATGCTTCGTAATCTCCTCCTGCACTGCTCTCAAAATGGAGGATATTCCCGACGCTTACGAGTTCAAGAGCCTCTACCCCGAAGGTCGCGAGTGGGTGAATCCCGGAAACAGCTGTGTCGTAGCACCCAATGGGACGATAATCGCGGGTCCCCTTGAGAAGAAGCAGGAGATACTCTACGCGGAGCTGGATATGAACCTTATCCCCGCCTCCAAATGGATGCTTGACACCGCGGGTCATTACGCAAGACCGGACGTGTTCAGGTTTGAACTAAAGAGGGATTAGGTGCTGGATTCCTGCACTCACGGTCCCCACGGTTCAAAGATTGTGAGCAAATATCTTGAAGGAGGAAATGTTATGGCTGGCCAACTGTTAAACCCAAGCAAACGAGCGGTTCAGCTCGCAGAACGCATATTGCAGGGCGCGAACGCCCTAGCGGATTTCGCTGAAAGCCTGTCGGAGGCGGAATGGAAAATGCACGTCCCCGGCGAAAGTAGGACGGTCGGCGTCATCATTCACCACGTGGCTAGCGTATATCCCATTGAGGTTGAACTGGCGAAAGCCTTGGCAGATGGGCAGGCCATCACAGCTACAAAAGCGGACGTTGACGCTATGAATGCGAAGCACGCGGAGGCTAATCAGGGTGTAGGCAAAGGAGAAACTCTTGAACTACTGAGGCAAAATAGCTCCGCCGCAGTGGACTCGGTGAAAGCCTTCACGGATGAGGAACTTGATAATGCGGCACCTGTTGCGCTGAATGCGGACGCTCCCCTTACCGCGCAGTTCTTCATTGAAGACCACGCGCTCAGACACAGCTTTCACCATTTGGCGAGATTAAAAGAGGCACTAGGAAAGTAACTCGCAGGATTTAGTAAAAGAAGCTGTGACTCTATAAAGTTTTGGGCAGGCGAGCCTGCCAACCGGGACGTCCACACTTAGACTTTTAACGTGTAGACACAAGTTCTCTTAGAGCCCTTAGCACTTCATCTGCATGCTCTTTCGGGTCAACCCTGGGGTAGATTTGGGCGATTTTACCATCTGGATCAATAATGAAAGTGATCCTGCTGGCGACAATGTTTTTGATTAACACTCCGTAAGCTCTTGCTACTTTCTTCTTGGAATCGGCAAGGAGGATGAAGTTTAGCTTCTCCTTCTCGGCGAACTTTTTCTGTTCCTCCACGGAAT
>FWWM01008625.1_pt1 | contig 19431 bp, 18 predicted proteins | sample 2228351 | NCBI WGS metagenome assembly FWWM01 (sample SAMEA103939774, study PRJEB20133) | metagenome
TAACAGCTATAGAGCAAGCTGGGCCAGTCCGAGACACCACTCACGCGGAATAATACCCCTTCTCTAGAAGCTACTTTCTCTACCTGCTTATCGAGAGCCCTATAAGCCTGGCAAAACTCTATCGGATCAGCCGTTGTGACCGCTCTAGCTAAGGGCGCAGCACTCCTGATCTTGGCCACGATTTGACCCATGTGCTCTTCAAACACCTTGGATGTTTGGTCACGCCGCGGGCTGGAGACAACAGTATGCAAAGTCCTCTGGAAACCTTGAGGGAACCCGATCCTAACCTCTAGTGGCTCCCTACCATAAAGCTCCTTGAGCTCTTGCCGTATTGCTTGTACCAGACGCTCCTTAAGACCCGGAATATCGTCCACGTTGAAACGGAAATACTCTAGGACCACTGTCTGTCTACTTTGGGGGGAGAGCGACTCTCCCTGGGACAGCTGTTGGAGCGGTCTGAGCCATCCACAGCCGCTAAGAGCCCAAGCCATGACCACTAGCAGCACCACAACGAAGCTTCTCATCACCTATCCCTCCTTTCGAGAGTTTATTTTATCGTCTTCCCAACACTTAGTATATCGCCGTGACGACAGTTTGACTGTCGGCTTGGCGACACTCTTCCTCAACTCCCCTTCAGAAGACGTTTTTGGCTAACTCCCGCAAGCCTGCCTCGTCCACAATGACGATCCGACCATCCTTTCGCCCTACCAGACCGCGCCGCCGCAATACCATCAACTCTTCATTCACGGTAGCGCGATGGCTGTCCAGCATCTGGCCCAATAGCTCGCAGCTCAGCTTCAATTCAATTCGCCGCACGCCCTGACTCTCCTGCCCAAACCGTTGCCCTAGTTCTAAAAGTAACGCTGCTAGGCGCTCCCGCACCCCCGCCCGCGCCGCCACCAGCTGGGAGTGCCGCCGCAGCACCTTCACCTGCCGCGCAAGCACCATCAGCACCCGCCCCGCCAGCAGCGAAGGCTCCTTGACCAATCGCTCACAGACGGCTCTCGACAGATGCTGCGCCCGCACCTCCGTGAGCGCCTGAGCGCTCAGCTCGTGGCGCTCTTGCCCAAGAAAGCCCCCTACGCCAACTATATCCCCCGGCCCAATAACCCCAACCACGACCCGGCGCCCATCGGGCGCTCGACTCCGCAGCAGCGCCACACCTTCGCAAAGGAGATAGCAGCCGCTGTGGGGGGGTCTCCTTGCTCGAAGATCACCTGCTCTGGCAGGAACAAGACAGAACGGATAAGCCCGTTCAGTGCTCCCATCTCATGCAGGGGGAGATCTCCAAGCGGGCATGGTGGACGACACTCAACACAAGAGAGCTTTTCCATCCCTGCCATCCCCTTTCTTTAGCAGGGGTTACCCTTGACAGAGGTTACCTCCCAGGGCTTACACAATATTATACTCGCTTTTTTTTTCGTCAAGTTTCCAGCAAGGGGGGCAGCGATGGGCAGCTTTCACTTGCGCTTTCTCGGCAGCTTGGCGGGGAGGAAGCGATCCAGCTCAGCTGCCGAGAGATTGGGCCTTTGGTGGCGAGTGCCGCCAGGCGCAGGAGCACAGGGGCAGAATCCTTGCGGCAGTGCTCCTGCCAGAGCGCCGTACGGCCTCGCGGAACAGCTCTGAGCGCGTTCGCCCTTCAGCCTTGGCCACCTCATCGACTTCTTTCAGGAGCTCTTCCGGTATAGTCAGAGTGAGGAGCCGGCCTGTGTCAAGCGTCTGGGCGAGTTTGCTCTGAGGAACCATCTCACGGCGTCACTTCAAATTCCTTCTCCAAAGAGTTTGCCCTTGAGTTCACAATAACCCGGTACACCCCAGGCACGAACCTTCCCTGTAGGGGGACGGTGATCTCGAAAGGCACCGCAGCTGCATAGCATATGGCACCAGCTCTCTCTCGGGCGCGCACAGTGATGCGGATAATGTTGCCCTTTCGTTCTTGAGAGGGAGAAAGTAACTTGGCCCCACAAGTAGGGTCTCCCATGAGGCCAACGACATGCACTTGCACAAAGGCTGGACGCTCTTCACTTACTTGCACCTCGACACTCTCTATCTCGGTGTATCCTTCTCGCCAAAGGAGGGCACACCCACTAATGGCCATTACCAACGCAACTATGGGCGCAAGCATCCTGATGGTATGAGTTATATGAACCATCATAAAAACTCGCTAGTTCTCATTCTCACTAATCAGCACGCAAAGCCAGTAGCGCATACGCTAAGTGGCCCTAGCTCCGAGTATGATGATTCTACATCGAAAATGGAGCTAAACCAGAACTGGACTGGATCCCAGGGCCAGCCCGTACCTGATCTTCCCCAAAGGATGCCAAAAGCATAACATCACCAGAGTTAGGGGAGTTAGTGATTTTAAAAACAGGTGACCCGCTATCTCCTCCTGCCACGTTGGCCCTTACGCGATGTTGACATAGAAGAGTTATGTTTGTAAGCGATACATTCACGTTTTGGCATACAGCAGTTATGGGACCCTGAGTCCATCCTGTCGTTTGACCGATTTTATTGATGGGGCTTTCCCCTAATATGATACTATTTGTCTTAGCCGCGATGCAGAATGTGGGATATGTGGAATCTATTGTTATTGAACCCAGACCCGTAGTACGGGCTATGTATCCTTGACTGAATGAGACCCCACCATCATATCGTGCGAAAGCGCTGTCACTGTAGCGATACCATCTTCCAGAGGGGAATGCCGGAAACTGTTGATAAAGCGGATCAACTGCCTCGACACCGACGCGATTACTCTCTGTTATTGTTGGTTGATAGAAGACAGTGCTTTCAACCCCACCTTGGATATTCGTACAATGTGAAGCGGTCACAAACCCCTTAACACCGACGCGGATAGCATTGAATCCGAGGGTACAAGTTTTTCGCTCTTGAGTAAAAGGCCGCCAACAACCGGTCGGACACGATCCCTTAGTGTAGCAGCAAACTTTATCGGCCCAATCTCTTCAAAGTTAACTGCTTCGTGTGGGATTCTTAGCTTTTGCAGTTCTTGTTTTATCAGCTTCAGAATCTCCTCATTCATCCTCTCTAACCCAATTGTTAATCTATTCTTCGCATCGTCAATATCAGTAAGAGCCACCTCAGGGATAGCAAGCACGGCTGCCCACATGCGATCGTACCATTCCTTAAGCTGCAGGAAGCCGTACTGGCCCTGGATTCCCCGAATGCCCCCTTGCGGTATGCGCTGGGCACCAAAGACGGCAGCGATCGCCGCCTGGGCTGCGGCTACTACAGGGGGCCTCAGATCCGTCAAATACACTTGGAGTGTCTGCTCATCTTCGCTGAGGAACATCCCTCCGAAGGCCGGGACTCTCCGCGCGACCTCAGCGAAAAGGTCATCCAGGGTCCTCATTGGCCCACCACTTATAGCCTGAGGTTGAAGCTCCCTCTCTTGAGGCTCAAGACCGGTCTCAGTAAAGAAGCCACACCCGCCGAGTCCAACCGTCAGCACCGCTACAAGCCCAGCTGTTGCTAATCTTCGCCGCTTCATGGTCTCTCCTTTCGAGGCAGTGCGCCTCTCGTTTTGAGATGCTTCAGCATACACCGCCTCGCGGAGCTTGGCTATCGTCTAGACAACAGTTAGTATATCGTCTTCACAACACTTTGGCTGGTGGCTGGACAACACTCTTCAAGGCTTATCGGCAGTCCATCGGTAGGATTCTCTTTAGGTATTCTAAGTCTTCCGGGCGGAATTTTTCATTCTGGATTAAGTAGGGATTGATCTCGGCTTGAGCGCTCATGATCCCGCCATTGGGATTGTGATTGAGCCCTACCATATGCCCTAACTCGTGACTGGCCACCTTGGCAAAGAGAATAGCTAACAGCTCCGGCGGCGCAAGACGCAACCCCCGATTGGTATAAAAGCTCCCGACAAAGACAAACCCGCGGTCGTCCTTGCGCAAATTCCCAAAGTCCAACGGCGCTAACCCCAAGATCGGAATGCGATTCTCCGGCGAGAAGAAGACCGTGCTGAAAATCCCCGTGGGCTGGCGCAGATAGAACCGGACGTTCACCCCCTCATAGTCACGCTCCATCTGACGCCGAATCGCTGGGATGAAGACCGTCACTAAGTCATTGACGGGCAACGACGTCATCTCTTCTAAGAGAGCCATACTCACGCTGGCAAACTCCAGCGAGACGATCTGGGCACAGCGATTGGGCAAGGGCTCAAACTCAAAGTACTCCGCCCAGGCGTTATTCGTTTCATCAAGCTCGAAGAGCTCCCCCTTGGGGTCGGCCTTAGCGCGAAGGACTTTCTCGCCGACTTCGACCGTCCAGGGAATCTCTAGAGTGACTTCTTGCCCGGCGGGCAAGATCTCTTGAAGAGTCTGGACTGCTAGAAGCTCACCATCGACATAGAAGCCCACGGGTACAAACGCCGCCGGCCCCTGCCCTATGTTCGCGACTGTTGCGACCAGGAGCGCCGGCTCCCCAGCCAGAGACGACTCTATACCGACGCGCCGCACCACCAAATCCGCCCCGGTAAATTCGTGGGTCGTCGCGTTGACGATCTTATAAAAACTGTTATTGCTCTCATCAAGCTCCGAGATGGTCCTAAACGGGTCGACAGTGACGCGAAAGACGGTCTCGCCGGGCTTGGCCTCCCAGGTCACGGGGACTTCGAGCGCCTGCCCTGGCGCAAGATCGGCCAGGAAGCGCACTCCGATCTGGACTCTGTCAGCTTTGAACTCCACCGCGAAGACATCGGTGGTCGTGCGCGTGCCCTGATTGGCGACCGTGGCGACGAGCTGAACGGTGCTGCCTGGGGCGGGAAAAGCCGGATCGAGCCGCACCGACGCTACGATGAGATCAGGGGCCTCAAGCTGCTGCGCCCACGCCCCAGCACCGCTTATCAGTATCGCTAACGCTCCAATCACTTTGAGCGCTCTCATGGCGGGGTCAGCCTATCGGTCCCTACGTACTCCTGCAACGGCTTGGGGATGAGCACCGAGCCGTCGGGTTGCTGATTGTTCTCTAGTATAGCGACGAACAGGCGTGAAGTCGCCAGCCCTGAGCCGTTGAGGGTGTGCACGTATTCGGGTTTGCTCCCCTTCTCCCTTCGGAATCGAATATTGCCTCGGCGGGCTTGGAAGTCCTCACAATTGCTGATGGAGCTCACTTCATAGTAGCGATTCTGCGAGGGGATCCAGACTTCGAGGTCTATGGTCTTCGCCGACTGCTGGGCCAGATCACAGGTGGGCAGCAGCGCGACCCTATAGTGCACGTTGAGCTCTTTGAGAATATCTTCAGCGTCCTCGACCAAGCTCTCTAACTCAGCGTAAGACTCTTCGGGTTTGGTGAATTTAAACAGCTCGACTTTATTGAATTGATGCATTCTAATAAGCCCCTTCTCCTCCTCGCCGTAGGTGCCCGCTTCTCTGCGGAAACAGGCGGTGTAGGCGCAGTACTTGAGGGGGAGCTGCGCGCCGTCTAAGATCTCGTCGCGGTGGAGATTGGTGAGCAAGACTTCAGCAGTCGGGTTGAGATAGAGTTTATCTTCGGGGCAGAAGTAGACTTGGTCAGCGAACTTGGGCAGCTGCCCCGCGGCGAAGAAGCTCTCGGGGTTCCCTAGGAACGGGGGAAAGATCGGGGTGTAGCCGTTCTTCTCAGTCTGATAGCGCAGCATGAAGCTGACCAGCCCCATCTCCAGAAGCGCCCCCTTGCCCTTATACAGAGGGAAGCGCGAGCCGGCGATCTTGGCGGCACGGGGGAAGTCTAACAGCCCCAACTGCTCCCCAAGCTCGATGTGATTCTTGAACGGAAACGAGAAACTCGGCTTTTGCCCAAACTCTCGTAAGATCTTCTTGTCGCCCTTGTTGGGGCTGACGGGGACGCTCTCGTGGGGGAGATTGGGCAAGCGCGCTAAAATATCTTGAATCTCTTTTTCGATCTCCGAGAGCTTGCTGTCGAGTGTCTTGATTTGGTCAGCGATCGTGCTCATCTTCGCGATGAGATCTTGGGCCTCGCGCTCTCTCTTGTCACGCTTGAGCTGCGCGATCTGCTCTGTAGCTTGGTTGCGCTGCGCCCTAAGCTGCTCTACGTGATTGATGAGCCGTCGGCGCTCCTCGTCGAGCTTCAGCAGCGGCTCAAGAGAGATAGACGCATCCCGGGTGCGCAGCCGACGCTCGACCTCCTGGGGGTTCTCTCTGATCAGTCTGATGTCCAGCATAGCGCATTATTGTAGCCGAAAGAGGGTTTTTTGGCTAGTGAAAGAGAGAAGAGGGGCGAACGGGTGTTCGCCCCTCTCTCGCGTGTGTGAGTCTTTAGGGGCGCGAGGTCCCCGGATTTCTATTGACTAAGAGCACGTCCTGGCCCACACGCGCTATATAGATATCGGGCTTGCCATCACCGGTGAGGTCTTTGAAGACAATGCCATTGCCGCCCTCGTTGCCCCCTTCGACGGGGAGATCGATTGCGATAAAGTACCCGCGACCATCGTTCATCAGGAGCAGATTGGGCGCTTGAGGCGTCTGCTGCGCCCGCACCATGGCGAGGTCTAAGTCTCTATCGCCGTCGAGGTCAGCGAAGTCGAAGTCGACACAATTGAAGACGCCAAAGGGCAGGCGCAGCGCCGTCTCATCGCTGAAAAACCCCTTGCCGTTGTTGATCCACAGCACGGCTCGCCCCGCGATCGTCGGCGGGGTGATGGGGTTATTGCAGGCGAAGACGTCCAAGTCGCCATCGCCATCGACGTCGAGATATCTGATCGAGAGGGTGTTGGTCCCCTGCTCGAACGAGACGCGATAGGCTGTCTCATCGGTGAAGAAGCCGCGATTGCTGTTGATGAAGATGCGATTGACTTGGTTGACGCCGCCCTGGGTGGGCTCGCCGGTGCCGAGCACAAGATCATTATCTTTATCGCCGTCGGGGTCGGCGCAATCAGCGGCAGCGATGCTGAACGCGCCGACTTGCTGGAGGCGGCTGCCGCTCTCGTCGGAGTAGCGCCCGCTGCCGTCGTTCATCCATAGGCGCGCCGGCTCACCAGCGAGCGTCCCCACAAACAGATCGGGATCACCATCGCTATCGACATCGCAGAACCGCGCGACAAACGAGCGATTGATCACGACACCGGGAAGTCTCGTAGACGTCTCATCTTGGAAGAGCCCCGCACCGGTGTTGACGAGAATGCGGTCGGGTTCACCGCCACCTTGCCCCCCGCCCATCGCTAAGACTATATCGAGATCGCCATCTCGGTCGATATCCCCCAAGTCCGCCCCAAATGGAATTTGACTGGGGATTGCGGGAACTCGTCGCGCCGAGTCGTTCTCGAACTTCCCTTGTTGATTGACCAAGACGCGCATGAGCGCGGGATCTCCGGGGCGGTTGCCCACGATCAAGTCGAGATCGCCATCTCGGTCGATATCGCCTGGGCGGGCCCAGAAGCTCCGGTCCCTATCGGGCTGGAGCCGCGTGGCGGTCTCGTCGGCAAAGTCTGTCGAAACCGGCCCACGCGGCTGTGCCACACCCCATCCCCCTACCAATCCCAACCCCACCACCAACACCATAAGACGAAACGCTCTAGAACGCATAGGTATCGCCTCCTTGAACTATTGTGCCCCAATTCTATAAGAACGAATGTGAAAAATCAGTGGAAATCGCGTGAAAAGCCGGTCAAGAGGCCGCTATTGCTGGACATCCCGATTTCTGTCATAATCGGTGCGTGTTGCGGGTACATGTAGGTTCACAGAATCCCATCAAGGCTCAAGCAGTGAAGAAGGTCTTCGAGCAGGCTTTGGGGCCAACAGAAGTCCGTCTTATCCCTGTCGAGTCGGGGGTGCCCCTCCAGCCCTTCGATGACGACACAGCCAAGGGGGCCTGCGAGCGCGCCCGCCGAGCTCTCTTAGATGCCGACTTCGGCGTGGGCATCGAGGCCGGCTTGATCTGGCACCAAGAGTTAAAGATCTATTTCGACGTGCAGTTCTGCGCTATTGTCAGCCGGGACAATAGGCTCACCATCGGGCACGGGTCGGGGTTTGTCTACCCGCCAAAAGTCATAGAGAGAGTCCTAGCGGGCCATCCCGTCGGTGAGGTCATGAGCGAGCTAGCGGGCATCGAGAAACTCGGCCATAAGATAGGCGCTATCGGGTATCTCTCCAAGAACTTGCTGACCCGGGAGCAGCTCACTGAGCAAGCCGTGTTGATGGCGCTCATCCCGAGGTTGCGTCCGGAGCTCTATGAGCCTTGAGTTCTTGCTCTTTCTGGTCTTTGTGGCGTTGGGGAGCCTGCCGCCTCCTCAGGCCCCCGCGGTTCCGGTCGTAGCGCCCCCGGTGTCCTCCCCTCCTCCGACGATCTCCCCGCTGCCTCCAAAAGTGCGCCATTTGGCAGCGCGAGACTATTTTGTCTTTGTTATCGTCGTTGATGGGCTGCGCCCCGATGCGCTGCAGCGAGCTCAGACCCCTCATCTTGACAGGCTCTGGCAATCGGGGCTGTACAGTTGGAACGCCCAGACGGTGCTGCCCAGCACGACCTTGCCCGCCGTCGCCTCGCTACTCACGGGATTGCGCCCGGAGCGCCATCGGATCTTATGGAACCATTGGGCGCCGGAACTGGGACGCATCAGTGTGCCCACGATCTTCCAGATCGCTCAAGCCGAAGAGATCCCAACCGTGGCGTTCGTGAGCAAGCGCAAGCTGGAGCATCTCTTTCAAGCAGAGACGCCCGTGTTTGTGCTCAACGCCGAGGCGCGCCATCTGATCGAAGCAGCGAGAGGATACATTGCCGAGCGCCGGCCGAGATTGGTCTTCTTGCATCTATCAGACGTGGACGATGCCGGGCACCGCTACGGCTGGATGACCGTCAGACAGCTCCAAGCCGTCGAGCGCGTGGACGAAGCGATTGGGCTTCTTCTCACAAGTCTCGAAGACCTCAAAATTCTCAATGAGTCTGTCATCATTGTGACGGCCGACCACGGAGGGCACGGGCGGATTCACGGCACCGACGACCCCCGAGACATGACCATCCCCTGGATCCTCTGGACTCCCGAGATAGAGATCGGCCGCGAGCTCACCCAGACTGTACGCATCTACGACACAGCCGCGACGGTGCTGGCGGCGTTGGGGTTGGCCATCCCTGAGGGGTGGGAGGGGGTTCCGCTCTTAGAAGCCTTCCCAGAGGCAGTACTCCAGCCGGAACGGCCATAAGCTCTAGAGCGTTTGCAAGGCTCTAGATCTCTGCTATAATTACTCTGCGCAGAGCGCATGGTCTTTGACAGATGGGGGTGCACTGGATTCGACGGGGATGCGGCAGGGCGGTTGCAGGCGGAGTTGTGGCCACCTCCTAAAAACGGTCAAGGGCATATAAGTGCCAACACCTTTGCGTATGCCACTGCCTCTCTGAACTAAAGAGGGGCATCTCTCACGAGGGCTTAGCCCGTCGGCCCACGTGAGGGATCGCTCAGGCGGGCTGACTGTGCGCTCGGCTCCGGGGCGCACGGGAATCCCCTCAATGGAGCTCGGATCAGTCGATCCTGTTCGGTGGGAGCGAGTGATCTTAAAAAAAACACCGGACTAAGCCTGTAGAAGCCAAACGAAAGCATCTCCGGACGCGGGTTCGACTCCCGCCACCTCCACCAGGATCGGCTATGCGTCACCCATGGAAAATCGCGATATGTGCGCTTGGCTTGGGGAGCATCCTGGCACTGGGCCAGCCCCAAGCCCCCGCCCCATTGATCGCCTACGCCGAACTCGATAGCTCCATCAACCCCATCACCAAAGACTTTCTCCTGCGCGTCATCACCGAAGCGCAGCGTGATGCTGCTTCGCTGCTGATCATCCGCTTGGACACCCCCGGCGGGTTGTTAGAATCCACCAAAGACATGGTCACGGCGATCTTAAATTCACCCATCCCCATTGTGATCTGGGTTGGCCCGGGGGGAGCGCGAGCGGCGTCCGCTGGAGCGTTCATCACCATGGCCGCTGACGTCGCAGCGATGGCCGAGGGGACCAATATCGGCTCGTCGACCCCGGTCTCGCTGGCTCCAAGCGAGGGCGAACAACCCGACAAGGACGACCCCGCCCGCAAGAAGATCTTAGAGTTCGTCGCTTCCGAAGCCCGCAAGATCGCCGAGAAGCGCGGACGCTCCAAAGAGTGGGCCGAAAAATTCGTGCTCGAGGGCAAGTCCCTGACAGCTCACGAAGCCCTCGAGAATAATATTATTAATCTGATCGCCAACAGCCGTGAGGATCTGCTCAGACAGCTCGACGGCTACGAGCTGCAACGCGACGGCCAGACAGTCCGTCTCCAGACATCGGGAGCTTCTCTCAGGGTCTACGAGCGCACCTTCAAAGAGCAAGTCATGAATTACCTCGCTGACCCTAATATAGTTTATCTCTTGCTGACCATTGGGATTTACGCGCTGATTGCGGAGTTCTTCACCCCTGGCTTTGGGGTGGGCATCGGCGGCGCGATCTGTCTGTTATTGGCTCTTCTGGGCTTGCAGGTCTTGCCGTTCAACGTCGCGGGATTGGCGTTTATTCTCCTCGGCGCAGCCCTGATGGTCATCGACATCTTCACCCCGACGCACTTGGCCCTGACAATCGGCGGGGTGATCTCCTTGTTGATCGGGTCATTTATGCTATTTGATATTGAGAGCGTTGAGGCCCCGGCGCTGAGCATCTCCCCGATCAATATCTTTGTGACCGTGGGGACGATCACGGCGCTCTTTGTGTTTATGATCACCAAGGGGCTGCTCATCCAGCGCAAGCCTGTTGCCACAGGGAAAGAAGGGATGATCGGCGCAGTGGGCACCGCGCGCGATGAGCTCAACCCCACGGGGATGGTCTTCGTCCAGGGGGAGTATTGGCTGGCCCAAGCCGTGGACGGGCCGATCAAACCCGGTGAATCAGTGCGCGTCGAGCGCATCGAGAACGGCAAGCTCATAGTTCGCCGGAGATGAAGGAGGTCGAGCACCATGCAGAAGACCCTGGGATTTTTCGTGACGTTGGGCGTGCTCGCGCTGATCGCCGGGGCGCTCTGGTACATCTCCACGGCATCGCGCTCAAGCCCGCCGACACTATCGCGCACCGAGCCTCCCGTGACCCTCAACCCCGATGACTACCCAAAACTGCAAGAGCGGCTCGTCGGCCTGATCGGGGCGAGCGACCCCGCAGCCTTTGCTAAAGAGAACGGGTTCGAGCAAGACTTCAAAGACGGCAAGGTCGTCGTGGTCATCGAAGCGACCAGTACGGAAGCGCTCGAGGAGCTGCGCTGGGCCGTCGAAGCCCTCGACGGCATAGTAGAAACAGACTATGAGAATCAGCTCCAAGCGCTCGTCCCGATCAAAGCCTTGCTCAAGCTCGCCAAGCACCCTCACATTGACTTCATCCGTCTCCCTGTCAGGCCTAAGCCCGATTAGACTGTCAGGGTGCTCCATCAGTCTGGTATAATAGCGGCGAATTTTCATAGAGAAGGGGTTGAAGAGCATGAGAAAGCTGCTTGCTCTTGGAGTTGTGCTGGTCGTCGCCCTCACGGCTATAAGTCCGCAAGCCCAAGACGTGCGCTCGCTCAAGATTCAAGACCTGCTTGCTGAGAGTCTAACGGCATTCTCGTCAGGGCTAGAGATCCCCCAGCTGCCGGCCAATAAGCCCGAAGACCTCAAAGCCGGCAGGGTACGTATCGTGCTCGAAGCGACGACTGCGTCTGAAGTGAAAAACATTCAAGCCCGCGTGGTCGCTGCGGGCGGGCGCGTCGAAGCTGTGTATAGCAATCTCGTCCAGGCGCTTGTACCCATAAGATCTGTGACTGCGCTCGCTGGGTTGAGTGCGGTCTCGTGGGTGCGCACCCCATTTGTTCCGGTGTGGGAGCAGGGCAATACTGTCAGCGAAGGGGTGCGCGTCATCGGGGCGCATCTTTGGCACGAGGCGGGGATCAAGGGCCAAGGAGTGAAGGTCGCCATCGTCGATGGGGGATTTAAAGGGTACACAAGACTCTTAGGGAGCGAGCTGCCTCCTGAAGAGCGGGTCATCGTGCGCTCGTTCACTCGCGATGAAGACATCGAAGCCGACGAAAGGCATGGCACGGCTGTTGCCGAGATCGTCTACGACTTCGTGCCTGAGGCGACGTTCTATTTGGTCAATTTTGACACCGACGTCCAGCTAGGGCGCGCCATAGACTTTCTGATCTCCGAGGGCGTGCAGGTCATCAACACGTCGTTTAACTTCCTGGCGACGGGCTGCCCGTGGGAGGGCACGGGGCTGATCGAGCCCATGGTGAAGCGAGCACGGGACGCCGGGATCTTCTGGGCGGTCTCGGTGGGCAATCACGCCACGGAACACTGGCAGGGGGTCTTTGACGACCCTAACAAGAACGGCTTCCATAACTTCTTAGGCGACGACGAGGGCCTCACCATCGATGTGGATGCCGACGAAATTGGGGCAGTGATCGCCGTGCTCAGCTGGGAGGACAAGTGCGGCAGAGCTACAGAGAATTATGATCTTCTGCTCTTTGATGATGCGGATCGGCGTCGCGCCAGCGGCAGCCAACTGCGCACGGGGTGGCCCTCGCGCCTGCTCGTCTTCATCCCGCGCGAGTCGGGAAGATATCACCTAAAGATTCGCCAGCGCACGGCCACCAGGCCCACAGCCCAGCTTGACGTCACGGTTATAGAGATCGAGCCGGAATATCAAGTCTTTGAAGGGAGCGTGGGCGTCTTCGAGCCGGCTATATCTCCCAACGCGTTCAGCGTCGGCGCGACGGATTTCCGCAACGATTCTGCGCGGCCCTACAGCTCGCGCGGGCCGACCAAAGACGGGAGGATCAAGCCCGATTTTGCTGCTCCCGACGGCGTGCGCACTACGAGCTTTCGCCCGTTCTTTGGCACCTCAGCGGCCAGCCCACACGTCGCCGGCGCGGCGGCTTTAGTCAAGAGCGCCCGGCCCCAGTGGGGCCCAAAGGAGATCGCGGAGTTTCTCGCGTCGCGCGCTGTAGATCGGGGCGACGACGGCCCAGATAACACCTATGGGGCAGGGCGCATCGCCTTAGGAGAGCCACTCAAAGAAGAGAAGCCCGCCGAGGTGACTATCGGGGTCTTCCCAGAAAAGCTGCAGTTCGTTGCGCAAGCCAACGGTCCCGTCCCGGCGCCCCAGCTTTTGGAGATCACCAATCTGGGGGCGGGCGAGTTCGCCTGGACGGCACAAGCGCAGTCGGAGTCACTCAAGCTTTCGGCCACAAGTGGCACCGACCGGGCGCTAGTCCTCGTGAGCCTCGACATCACTGGCCTGGCGGCAGGCACGTATGAGAGCGCTGTTGTGATCACGGCCGAGAACGCGCAGAACAGCCCCTTCACCGTGCCCATCGAGATTCAGATCACCGAGGGCGTTCCGGATGATCTCGTCATGCTCTTCTTGAGCAAACTAGAGTTTGTCACCCCATCGGCGTGGGCACGGAGCGAGCGTGGTACGCCCAGCGACGGCTGCTTCGTCTACACTAATAATAGTTCTGAAGCGCAGCGCATTCGCGTGACGCTGACTGACGGAAACACACTCGCAGAGTACGATGTGCCCGCGGGGAATGCAGTGACGGCGTGTGGGAATATTCTGTATGTTGATTTGAGAAAGAAGGGCTTGTAGAGGCCCTCACCCCCAGCCCCTCTCCCGTCTTCACGGACGGGAGAGGGGTGCCCCGGGGTGAGGGCCTCCCTGACACCTCGGGCAGAAATACGTCCCGCGCCCGCCCTGAGTGATGCGCTCGATGGGGGTTCGACACCGAGAGCACGGCTCGCCCGCTCGATCGTAGACCCTCAAGAAGTTCTGAAAATTCCCGGGCTCGCCCGTGAGCACTCTGTATGTTCTCACTGACGTCCCCTGCTCGGCAATCGCTCGCTCGAGAATCTTTTTAATCTGAGTAAAAAGCCGGCGGGCTTCTGCTGGTGAAAGACTTCTAGCCGGACGTTGGGGATGGATCTTGCTGGCGAAGAGCACTTCGCTCGCGTAAATATTCCCGATCCCGGCGATCTTGCGCTGATCTAACAAGAGTCTCTTGATCTCTCGATCGGTCTGCAAGAGCGTGACGAAATTCTCAAAAGTGTAGCTGGGCTGGAACGGCTCAATCCCCAGCTCATTGAGCAGCGGCAGTTTTTCGGCTCGCGCGCTCGGCACAAGATAGAGCGTCGCCAGCCGACGCGTGTCGCTGAAATACAGGGTCTTCTTTCGGGTGAACCAAAAGACGAAGCGTGGGGTTTTTATGGGGTTCAGTGTGGGCCAGCCCGTCATGCGCAAGTGCAAGAGAACCGTACTCTTCCCGAAATCGAAGAGCAAGAACTTCGCGCGCCGCCGCAGTGCCCGCAAGCGACGCCCCACGAGCGCACTGCGAAGCTCCTGCTCGGAGGTGTTCTGGAGCAATCGCGGCTCGTAAATTTTTAGATCTATGAGCGTGCGCCCCTCCAGCTCCCTGGCTAAGGCGCGGCGGAGCGTCTCGACTTCAGGCAGCTCAGGCATAATTATTAAAGAAAGCTAGAGAAGAGTTTACGGCCCCCACCCCGCCCTCACCCCTGGCCCCTCTCCTCTGCGGAGAGAGAGGGGTCCAAGGGTGAGGGAGAGAGAATGGGGGGTGAGAGCCCACCTACCAGCACGAAGCCTCAGTCGCATTCGGAGAAGCCACAGTCGCTGCAGATGTAACAGCCGTTGGTGAACATCAAGACGCCACCGCAGCTGGGACAGAGCTCGACGTCGCGCTTGGCGTCGTGCCCATTGGCTTCAGTGGGTTGGGGCAGACGCGGCTTCACTTCCTTGAGAAGTGTCAGCTGCTCCCCGCCCTTGAGATACTCAGCTAGTGCCTTGGCAATCGCATCGGGCACGGAGAAGACCACCGTGCCGTCTTCTTGCACTACTGGGCGCGAGCCGCGAATTAAGCTCAGCTGATCGATGATCGCGCTGGGCTTGACCCCCGATCTCAAAGCCAACGAGATCAATCGTCCAATAGCTTCCGTGAACGCCGCTGTGGACGTACCGGACTTGCCCAGCCCCTGCACGAAGACTTCAAAGATCCCCTCTTCGTCTTCGTTCACGGTAATGAAGACCGTGCCCAGCTCGGTCTTCATTCTATACGTCTTGCCCTTGGCCACTCGGGGGCGCGGGCGCGGCACGAGCGTCGCGCGACCGGGCTTCTCGCTCTCCTTGGCTTCTTCTTTCGTGAGCAAAATGCCCTCGCGCGAGCCCTCTCTGTAGACAGTAATCCCCTTGCACCCGGCCTTCCAGGCCTCAAAGTAGATATCCCCAATAGTCTCGGGGGAGACGTCCTTGGCTAGATTCACCGTGCTGGAGATCGCATGGTCGATGTGCTTCTGAATGGTCGCTTGCATGCGCACTCGCATGATCGGCTCGATCTCGTGCGCCGTGACGAACGTCTTGGGCAGCTCTTGGATATTGGAGAGCCCCATCTTCTCCATGTACTCGCGCACCAGGGGATGGCTCACCTCGAACTCGCCCTTGCTGAGCGACTTGGACTTGCGCACATAACTGAGCGAGAAGATCGGCTCGATTCCCGACGAGCACCCTGCCAAGACCGAGCCAGAGCCCACCGGCGGCACCGTCAGCAGCGCCGCGTTGCGCAACCCATTCTTCTTGATCTTCTCAATCACCCTCGAGTCCAACCGCTTGATGAACGCGCTCCGCAGATGCTTCTCCAGATCAAACGCCGGGAAGACCCCCTTCTCAGCAGCTAAGGCCGTGCTCTCGTCGTAGACGATGTGCTTGATGCGCTCAAAGAGCTTATCGGTAAATTTGAGGGCTTCTTCGGAGTCGTACTTCAGATTGAGCTTGATGAGCATATCGCCAAAACCCGTGAAGCCCACCCCGATCCTTCGCGAGCGCAGCGATGCCTCGCGCTGGGCCGGCAGAGGATGTTTATCAGCGTTGTAGTCGAGCACGTTATCCAAGAAGCGCACGGCATACCGTAGGGCTTTTTCGAGATTGGTCCAGTCCACCCGCGCCGTGGGCTCGAAGCTGTCCAGCACGAACTTCGATAAGTTCACGTTCCCCAGACAGCATGCTCCGTAAGCTTCCAGGGGGATCTCGGAACACGGGTTGGTCGTGATCACTTCCATATTATTATATTCCGTCGTGGACTCGCGCTTGACCGTGTCCCAGAAGATCACTCCCGGTTCAGCAGATGCCCAGGCGTTCTTGACGAGCTTCTCCCAGATCTCCCGGGCGCGCACTCTCTTCTCAAACCGCCCGATTCTGGGGCTCTCGTAGCGCAGCACAAACTCCTCGTCGCGCTCGACAGCGCGCATAAACTCATCACTCACCCGCACGCTGATATTGGCATATTGAACTTTTCTACGCTCGGGGTCGTTCTTGATCTCAATGAAATCTAAGACGTCCGGGTGATCGACGCTGATGGTGATCATGAGAGCGCCGCGCCGCCCGCTCTGCCCGATCGTACCCGTCGTCGTGGAGAAGAGCTCCATGAAGCTCACGGAGCCCGAAGAGTAAATAGCCGAGTTATTGACGGGCGAGCCTTTGGGGCGCAAGATGGAGATATCCGTGCCCACGCCCCCGCCGAGAGAGTAGGTGCGCGCGGCTTCTTTGCACCACTCAAAGATCCCCTCGATAGAGTCTTCTTTGATGGGAATGACGTAGCAATTTAAGTTCGTGGCGCGTCTGGGCTGCCCCGCGCCAAACATAATCCGCCCGCCGGGAATAAACCGAAAATCTTCTAAGAGCCAATAGAACTTCTTCTCCCACTCGCGGCGCTTTTGGGGATCAGCCTCGGCAGACGCGATCTCGCGCGCTACGCGCTCCCACATCTCCAAGGGAGTCTTCTCAATGATCTTCCCCGAAAGATCACGGAGAGCATATTTGTCCAAAAAGCACCGAATGCGCAGCTCATCGCCCCCGAAAAATTCAACGGTCTCGCTGGCAGTCGGGATGGCCTTAGCCCCATGAATCTTCTCAGACATGATGAAATTTCTCCCTTCTGGTATAGATTATAGCGCGCTAGCGGCGTGCCGCAACGTGATCTGTGCTACGCTTCGACACTCATGTCGCTCACCGCATTATGGGGGAGTTTTCTCGTCCTGTCAAGGGAGACAGCCGTCACAGCTTTCCAATAACAGCAGGCCCTTTCCGTTAAATCGCCCAGCTCTCGCCGGGGCGCAAGATGATGACTTGCGTTTTGGTCTGCCCCTCGACTTTTGCCTTGAACTGTTGAGGGTCTTGGCGGATCGCCGGCAGGGTGTTGTAGTGAATAGGGATGACGACCTTGGGTTGGAGCAACTGGACGGCTTCTACGGCGGCTTCTGGGTCCATGGTATAGTAACTGCCGATGGGGAGAAAAGCCAGATCCAGTCCGAGCTTGCCGATCAAGGCCATATCGGAGAAGAGCGCCGTGTCGCCCGCGTGATAGATCTTCTTGTTCTCCAGCGTCGTGAGCACGACTCCGCAGGGTTCACCCAAGTAATGTCCGTCATAGCTGGAGCTATGAACTGCTGCGGTAAACTGAACGGTCCCGAAGGGAAATGTGCTTGGGCCGCCGATGTTCATCCCGACAGCTTGAGCTCCCTGGGATTGGCAGTACATTGCCAGCTCGAAGATCGCGATGATCGGTGCGCCGGTGCGCTTGGATATGGGGATGGCATCGCCCAGATGATCGGCGTGGCCGTGGGTGAGAATGATAGCATCGGGCTGAAAGTCTTCGGGTTTATGTTTGGCGACGGGGTTTCCCGTGATGAACGGGTCTATGAGTATAGAGTGCTTCTCCGTTTTGATCTCGACAGCGGCATGACCGATGAACGTGACGTGCATGGGGGACCTCCTTCGTCAATCTCCACCGAACTCGCGCTTGAGCAGCTCTTTGTCTTCGCCCTTGGTAGCCGCGAGCAAGATCTGGATTCTATCAGCAGCTGCAGGGTATGTGTGTGTCAGATACTCCAAGAACGCTTGGGCTTCACTGGGGCGCTCAGCAAGAAGGGAGCGCAGCCGGTGCGCGACCTCCCAGACGCCGAGGGTGTCCAACAGCTCGCTAGTACGAGTAGACAAGTCTCTGCCGTTGGAGATGCCCAACGCGCTCAAGACGCTCAACACAGTGTGCTCTCTATTCATAAAGCCACCAACAAGAGTATAGCAATTGGGGTCGAAGCGAGGCAAGGGGGCATGGCAGTCAGAACGCTTTGTCGTGCGCGCTGCCAATAATATAGAGTTGCCTCTGGCAAGGGCTAAGGTATTCATGGTACAATATTCTCACAACACCGTCATGCCGAAGGGAGGTTACCATGCCGGAGGTAAGCCGCCGTCTTTCGAGCTTCTTTTTGCTCGTGATGTCCTTAGTTTTGGCTGTAATGATGAGTGCCTCGCAAAGCCGCGCCCAGCAGGACGGACCACTGGCGCAATTCAAAGAGAACGTCCATCAGATGCATATCATAGCCAGTTACTTCACGATCAGTCCTTTTGGTCGCGTCCAAGTGCTCCTTGCTCAAACCGTCACCGCAGTGGCGGTGCGCTCCACAGCCACAGAGACCTTCTGGGTCACAGAGCGCGAACACCTCGACCCAGAATTCTTCTACCAACGCAATGTCCCGCCTGGCACACCCCTGAATTTCTATATCTTTGTCGATATAGCCGATATTGCTGGGATCATTCAAGGGAAAAAAGGTGATCCCATCGAAGTTTGGAAGATGTCTGAGCACTACGCGGTCCTAAAAGAAGCTAAGTCTCGCGCAATCTCCGAGATACCCATTGCGGTTGATCCCCGCCAAGATGAGTCGGCAGTCATCGCATTACCGCAGGGCGGTGGCCTCACCAGCATCCCAACTTTCGTAGAAAGAACAACACACATTGTAGAAGTTCGAGAAGATGCTCAGTTGTTCTTCATTGCCTTCTCCGAGAAAGATGACGAACGCACTCATGGTATTCCAATATTCGTACAGCGCGATGGCCTATGGAAGCTTGCGGGCATCCGCGTAGCACATGGCCGAAGCACGCAATCAGACCGCAGCGCCGCAGCTAAGTTCCCATCTCTGGAGGAGCTTTTGAAAATACCGTCGCGCGTCTTAGATTCAAGCGAGTATCGAGTCGTCCAAACGTTTATGGGAGATATCGTACTCGAACTCCATAACGTGCGCGAGCCGAAGAACGCCAAGAACGTCCAGGTCACCGTCGAGGCGCGGGTCAACTTCATCCCTCGGACATTTCAAGAGACTATGGACATCGTGAACGGGCAAGGCACCAAGACAATCCGTTTAGGGCGGATAGGCGAACAAGTGGAAGTCCAGCGGGTGACAATCCGGTTGCCTTAGCGCATCTCCAGCCCTGGAATCTTCAGCTTTTGCTCAGCGATGTCTAAGAGCTTGGAGATCACCAGCACGCAGACCAAATAGATAAACGCGACGATGAGAAAGACCTCAAAATACCGAAAATTTCGCGAAGCGATGATCTGCCCCGTGGCCATCAGCTCCGGCGCCCCAATAATAAACGCTACAGA
>FWWM01000085.1_pt1 | contig 19425 bp, 19 predicted proteins | sample 2228351 | NCBI WGS metagenome assembly FWWM01 (sample SAMEA103939774, study PRJEB20133) | metagenome
CGGCCACCTTGGGGTCTTCTCTCACCCCTTTGTAATGGCATTGATTCACGTTCTTGTTGCTATGATTTTCGGGTACGGCGGTGGGTTCCTTGCCTCCGCGGTCTTTTATCCGCAATCAAGCAGGGAGAGCATCCTTGCTCAATACGACATTGAGCCGAAACCAAGAATCCTTGATACATCGGTACTCATTGATGGCAGAATTATAGAGATTCTTAAAACCGGATTCTTGCCCGGGCTTTTGGTTATCCCGAAGGCTGTGGTCCGGGAGCTTCAGCAAATTGCGGATTCACCTGACCAGATCAAGAGAAACAAGGGAAGACGCGGACTCGACCTCTTAAAGGGATTGGAAAGCAGTGTTTCTAACCCGGTCCACTTCTACGATGATACTTACCTGGATTCGCCTAGAACATCGGTTGATGACATCCTAATTGAAGTAGCTTCGGAACTTGGGGGAGAGGTCATTACGAACGACTACAATCTTAATAAAGTCGCTGCAATAAGAAAAGTAACAGTTCTAAATATCAATGAGCTGGTGAACGCAGTCAAGCCAATGCTTCTGCCAGGAGAATCCCTTACCGTTAACATAATCAGGCATGGAAAGGAGCCCGGGCAGGGCGTCGGCTACCTTGAGGATGGGACTATGGTCGTTGTTGAGGCGGGAGAGCACTACATCGGACATTCCTGCGAATTAGAGGTCACCTCGGTTATGCAGACTGCCGCTGGTCGGCTGATCTTCGGAAAGATTAACAGGGTTGTTGGGGTTCATGATTAGCGAGGAGGATGTTTCCGGGTCCCTAGGATCTTCCAAGAAAACTGCGGTAGTTTTCTTGTCCGCTGGCGAAGGAAAAAGGTTCGACATTCGCGTGGACAAGCTCTCCGTCCGAATAGGAGGAGATACGATACTGAGTGTTGGATTAAGGACCATTATAGGAATGAGTTTCATAAGCGAGCTAGTCATCGTTACGAGGGGAGAGGTTCTTAAAGAGGTTGAAGAGCAGTTAGAACGGGTGATCACTAGCGAAGGGAGGGGGAAAATAAGGACCTCGGTTGTGACCGGGGGAAACAGCCGAGCAGAGTCTGCTTCCATCGGTGTGGCTAAGGCGGAATCTGAAGTAGTACTTATCCATGATGCAAGTAGACCGCTGACCTCGTCTGAGTTATTTCGGAGAGTGGCTCTTGAAGTGGAATCCGGTGTGGGTGTGGTGCCTGCTATCGTTCCAACTGATTCCATCGTTCTTATAGAAGGCAAGATGAGGGCGAAAAGCTATGAGGATCGTTCGCTTCTTCGGATGGTGCAGACCCCTCAGGGATTCATCCGCGAGGAATATAGAAAGGCAGTTGGAATTGTAGGTAGGAGACTTCCCTCCTTCACGGATGACGGTTCTATGTTCCTTTCAGCGGGTTACGCGGTTAAGATAATTGAGGGCGAGAGGAGTAATATCAAGCTTACGTTTCCGGAAGACCTATTGGTTGCGGAATTTTTCCTATCCTCCGCCGGAAGGGCAAAGTAAATGCTCAAGAATGTTCGCATCGGGATGGGCTTTGATATCCACCGGACGAAAATGGGAGTCCAGCTAATACTTGGCGGATGCGAAATCCCCTGTGAGTTTGGTTTAGTTTCCTCAACAGATGGTGACGTTGTCCTGCACGCGGTTCTAGATGCCTTGTTAGCCTGTGCTGGGGGGCCGGATATCGGTACTCTATTCCCAGTCCAAAGGGCTGAAGAACTAGGCAGGGAAAGTTCCAAGCTGCTGGGTTCTGCATTGGCGGGAAAGGAGCTTGCAGGCTTGGAAATTCATAGCGTAGATGTCACCATCTTGGCGGAGAAACCGATGCTTTCCCCCCACTTTCCGCGGATTCGGCGGAGCTTATCCGATTTACTTCAAATCGGCGAAGACAGCATCGGGATCAAGGCGCGAACCTTTGAAGGAATGGGTGAGGTGGGAAGGGGAGAGGCGATAGCGGCTTACGCTCTTGTCCTTTGTTCAATTAAATCCAAGAAGAGCAAGCACCCCGGCGCGGTTCGTAAATCACGCCGAATTCGTGCGATTGCCCGTATCGCGGTAGAAGGAGAAACAGCATCCGCTTATAAGGTCTATGTGGATGGTGCAAGTCGTGGGAATCCAGGTGTTTCAGCTTGCGGATGCGTGATTCTTTCCCCGAAGGGTGATCAGATAGGATCCAAGGTCACTGAGCTTGGGGTTAGAACCAATAACGAAGCAGAGTATGAAGCGGTGTTACTGGGGCTAGGGCTCGTTGCAGAGGTCATCGGGCAGGGTAAACAGACCGTAGTTCACACGGACTCAAGTCTGGTCTTCAACCAGCTAACGGGAACCTACCGGATTAAGGACAAGAAACTGGAGTCTCTCCATCAGAGTGTTGCGAAGGCTCTTGCTGATTTGACCTTCGTTTCCTTTAAGCTCGTTCCCAGGGAGGAGAACGAATTGGCGGATAGGCTTGTGAGGGACAGGCTGAACTTACGCGGATAGCCTCAAAGGGTACGAGCTAAAGTGCGAATTTCCCCTTCCTGCCTAAGTACCTATTTAGCCTATCTTTGACGTTCTTTAGTTTCTTTCTTAGCGTCCTAAGCGATATTCCCAACCTCCTGGCGACCTCGCCTTGGGGTACGTCGTAAAGGTAAACCGCCTCAAAGAGGTCAAAATCCTTCACTTTCTCCCTGAGATCATCGCAAAGAAGAGTCAGGCTCGTTTGATTAAGGTCACTTTTGTTATCAAAGATCCCCGGTGTTTGCGTATCATCCCAGTGATTTCCGGTGGTTCTCATATCATTTCACCGCCATTACTTGACAATCGGACAAACATATTATATCATACACCCCACATTTGTATAGCTAGGAGGAATCAAATGGACTTGGCGCAATTGGTACGGTTAAAGAGATTGTCCGCAGGGCTTTCTGGAAGACAGCTTGCGGATAAAATTGGCGTTTCACATTCCTACGTTTCCCAGATTGAGCGGGGAATTATCAAGAAACCTTCACCCGCAGTGCTCAGGAGAATAGTTCAAGTCCTTAGAAACTGTGATCTAACTGAACTATTGACCGTCGCTGGGCACGAGATCAATTGTATCGGTGCAGGACTTTCGTCGGAGAGCAGGCTTGAGGAAGGCTCCACGGGGAGTGTTCCACGTGGAACTACCATCAGCAAGAAGGTCTTAGAGGGCTTAATAAGGGCTGCTCAATGTGCGATTTCATCGGCAGAACTTAGACAGGTGGAAGTTGTGGCGCATCCCGGATTCGTGAACATTCCGCTTTACAGCTCAATTCCAGCTTCATTTGATCAACCGTCGGAATCCGCAGTATTTTCGTACCAGGACTTTGAAACTTTCAAGGTGCTTGAAACCAAGCTGAATTATGATCCTGACTGCTTCGCCCTAAGGGTAAAGGGCGATTCAATGATCGATGCAGGGATCTTGCCGGGCGACATAGTTGTAGTATCTCCAAACACTCCCTATGAAAGTGGTGATGTGTGTGTGGTAAGGGTGAATGGCGGTGAGCATTCCATTAAAAGGCTTATCGTTGCCGGCACCACTATAGTGCTCCAGCCCGCAAATCCTAAGTACGACCCCGTCATCGTAGATACGAGTAGAGAAAACGACCTTTTCATCTACGGGAAGGTTATCTACGTGGAAAGAACCCTGCTGTAAGATCATAATAAATACGCCGGTTTGTTAACACGTGCTATCATTGGAATGTGAGAGACAAGTTCACTTCGGAGAGTCCCCAGTCCTTTAGAGTTGTTGTGATAGAGAGTCCCCAGTCCTTTAGAGTTGTTGTGATAGGTCACGCCCGGACTTCTTTCAAGGACGCATCTAGTATTCCGAAAGGGTTAGGAGCAAGACACGAGGCAGAAGGTTGGATTGATGTCCTACCAAAGTACGAAGAGGGACTGACGGATATTGACGGCTTCTCTCACCTGTTCATCATCTGGGTCTTTCATCAAGTTGAAGGGTATGAGCTGTTAGTTACCCCGCCTTCGGATATACGTTCCCACGGCGTATTCGCAACTCGCTCACCTTTTAGACCTAATCCTATCGGGCTGACGGTGGTGAGGTTGATTGCAAGAAACGGAGGGTCCTTGTTCGTTAAAGGAGTTGATATGTTGGATGGATCTCCAGTGCTAGATATAAAACCGTATCTGACAAATGTTTCGGAGGAGGACCTGAGGAGGGGCTGGTTGGAAGAAGTTGAGAAGAGGAAGAATCTGGAAGCGTATTGAGTTACTAAAAGCGGAAGGAGCCCCTGCTGGTGGAGACTGAATATCCGTCCCCAATCTTGTGTAGGCAGGGATTCCTAGATTACGTTCCACGTGGAACTATTCACACGCCTCGCGCCAGTGCGTTATCATCGCTGGGCGAGGTAAAGAATCGCAACACGCCAGGGCATCAGAAGTGCCTTCTTGGACATAACCTTTGAGAATAGAGGCTTACCGAGCACACAGCTGTTGGTTTTGCTACCGGCTAGCTCTGATCTGGTCACTTTACCTGTCAGGTGCTAAGGCTCGTATACTTATGCTATATTACCCAGCTGTTAAACCGCCTGGTAATTTGCGGATTGGCACGAACCGCAGTGCCTTATGACTTTCTTACATCAACCACACGGAGGAGTGTATGAAACTTAGCAAACGCGTGACCGAGCTACCACCGTACCTCTTTGCTGAAATTGAGAAGGCAGGGGACCGTGCAAGGGCAAAGGGCTTGGATATTGTTTCGCTTGGCATTGCCGATCCAGACCTACCGCCCCCCGAATGGCTTTACGAAATACTTGCGGAGGAGATCAGGCGGCCCGGGTTCCATAACTACCCGGACTACAGGGGGCTATCTGAGTTTCACTCCGCCGTTAGCCAATGGATGGAGGATCGGTTCGGGATAGCGGGTGTTGACGCGGAAAGGGAAGTGATTTCATTAATTGGGGGAAAGGAAGGAGTTGCTCACTTACTTTGGGCATTGTGCGATCCGGGGGATGTTGCCCTTCTCCCAGACCCAGCCTACCCCGTTTACAGCACTAACGCGATTTATGCTGGAGCGGAGGTTCACTTATTGCCTTTGAGGCGGGAGAATGGGTTCCTCATTGACCTTGCGAAGATTCCTGAGGAGGTTGCGCGTAGAGCTACTGTCATTTTTATCAATTACCCGAATAATCCGACTGGGGTATGTGCATCCAAGGACTTCCTTCACGAAGTTGTTCGCTTCTCCCGTAAGTACGATATAGCGGTAGTTTCCGACAATCCTTACTCTGAGATTTACTATACGGATGACAAGCCATTGTCCATCCTCCAGATAGACGGTGCTAAGGAAATCTGTATTGAGGTTAACTCATTCTCTAAGTTCTTAAACATCACGGGATGGCGAGTTGGATGGGCGGCTGGGAATGAAGCGCTGGTTAACGCTCTCCTGACGGTGAAGAGCAACTTGGACTCCGGTGTATTCAACGCCGTTCAAATGGCGATGGCGAGAGCATTGACGCATCCTGAGCGAGAAGAGTGGACAAAAGAGAATCTTCGGCGTTTCAAAGGAAGGCGAGATTTTGTGGCTTCCAAGCTTGATGAAATGGGTATTTGGCACCCGAAACCGTCCGCAACTTACTACTTCTGGTGCAAGATTCCTAAGGGTTTTGTAAGTTCGGCGGAGTTCGCCCGCGATCTTCTATCAGAAACGGGCGTGGTGGTGAGTCCAGGCCGAGCGTTCGGTCCGAGTGGCGAGGGCTATTTTCGCATTAGCATTACCGCATGTGAAGAAGACATTGCTAAGGGAATGGAGAGGCTGAAGGCATTCATAGCCGATAACTCTGCGGTGTAGCGTTTAACTGGTATTTAGTTACATCGCCCGAATTCTCGCGATTCTTTCCCAGATGTCCGGGTGAGTAGAAAAGAGTTCCATCCACCAGTTCCTCCTGCGTTTTCTCTTTAGTGGATCGTCAATAAACAAATGGGCGGTGGCTCCAGTAGCCGTTCTAACTGGGGTGGCGTTATTAGCTATCTTCTCTAGCGCGCCTGCCAGCCCGTCAGGATTTCTGGTTAGCCTTACCGCGGTCGCATCCGCCAAGTATTCTCGCCGCCTTGACATCGCGAGCTGAATTAACTGGGCTGCGATGGGCGCCAGTATGAGAAATACTATTCCGATGGCGAGTAGAACGATGACCGAGGCTCCGCCACCGCGCTCCCTACTCCTTCCACCGCCCCCCCACCAAAGCATCCGCCAAATGAAATGACTTACAAGCACTACCGTTCCCACGAGAACGCTAATAATCGTTGCGAGAAGAATATCGTAGTTAAGGATATGCCCCATCTCGTGAGCGAGGACGCCTTCTAGCTCGTACTTATCCGTGAGATCTAGTAAACCACGCGTTACCACGATTGCGGCGTGTCTTGGGTCTCTACCGGTTGCGAACGCGTTGGGAGAGGGATCCTCCATCACATAAAGAGCAGGCATCTTCTCCAGTCCAGCAGCGATTTTAAGTCCCTCCACTAAATTGTACAGTTCCCTGTCTCTTACCGGGTCGGCTGGTTTTGCTCCTACGGAAGCAATGACTATCTTGTCGGAGTAGTAGTAGCTCGTCCAACTGGAAATCAGGCTGAAAAGCAGTGCTGCTACGAGAAAAATTGCGGAAATTGACGGGTCACCGTAATAGTCGCCTACAAACAGCCCGACAACGTAGATGAACACTGTGAAGAAAATAATGAAGCCGAATATGAGCAGATAGGTACTTCTAATGTTATTCCGAATCTGGTCCTCAAACATAGTCTTCTTAAAAGCCATATATCGCCTCAGTAAATAATTCTACCAGTTAATCGTGGATTTTGTATTTTGGATTTCCTGTTTCTTGGGTAGACTATAGAGAACCTTTGAGAATTCTTGGACTTACAGGAGGGATGATGATTGGACGTAATACCAGGAAGATTATCCTTTGTATTGGGTGACATTTCCCAGGCAAAAACCCGTGCGGTGGTAAACGCAGCTAACACGGAGCTATGGATGGGTTCGGGAGTTGCAGGGGCTATCAAGGCGAGGGGTGGCTCGGTAATAGAAAGAGAAGCCATGGCTCAGGCGCCGATTAGAGCTGGCGGGTGCGTCCTCACTACAGGCGGAAATCTCTACGCGGATTACGTTATACACGTCGCTACGATGGCGCCGGGCGGTGTAGCGGAGGAAAGATACGTGAGGAACGGTACCTTGACCGCGTTGTCTCTGGCGATGGATAACAACATTGAAACCATATCCTTTCCTGCGCTTGGTACAGGCGTGGGGGGACTTGGCATTGAGAGCTGTGCGAGAACGATGCTTCCAGTGATTGCAAATTGGTTAAAGGAACATTACATTCCAGAGGCGGTTGAGATTGTTTTGTTTGACGAGCATTCTCTACGGGTATTCATTGAAGTGTGGAACGACTTGAAGCTTCAGGGAGAATTGTAGAAGGTAGAGCTTGGGGAAATGCCTTCAGCTTGAGATTCGGCGCGGGCAATCTCTCAACTCCACCGTATGAAGGTTCAATCCTTGAGGAGAATGCGGAAGGAATCTTGTTGCGTCTTTATCTGCTACTATTTTGTCGTAGTGCTTAACGGTAGGCGGATTTTTGAAGCTTACGTGGGAGAGCATGGTGCGGGCAAAAGCGAAGTTGCCCTTTCTCGTGCCCTATGGCTGGCTCGTGAAGGCAAGGAAGTTGCTCTAGCGGATTTGGATACTGTGGAGCCTTGCTACACTCTCAATAGCCCGCTGACGAAGGCGTTGAAGAATATCGCCAACTTAACCCTACTCACCAACGTCTCGGAGAGGGTTTTCCCGGGGGAGACTGGCAATGTAATCTCCCCTGTTGTTCGGTTCGCGCTAATTCAGCGGGAAAACGCAATCCTAGACATTGGTTACGGCGTGGATGGATTTAAGGTGCTCAATTTGCTTGAGGGGTACAGCAAATTTGAAAATGAGGTCCAGGTTTACCTCGTCCAGAATTTCTCTAGGCCTGCTACTGGAACGATTGAAGACGCTTTTTCGTATCTCAAGACATTCAGGAAGCTGGACGGATTAATAAATAACTCGCATCTGGGAGACGCCACCACCATTGATGTTGCTATCAGTGGGGAGGAACAGACGTTTGAACTCTCCGCAAGGTCAGGTGTTCCGGTGATCGCGTCAACCTTGTGGTGGGGGGCGTTAAGTAGAGGGGCATTGCGTACTGAGCCGATCTCCTCGCCTGAAGAGGTTGAGGCGGAGGTGGAGAGCTCAGTAGGTGAGATCGAGATGGATCAGGAGAAGATAGGGTCTGACTTGCGGGAGAAGTTCCGGGCTCCCCTGTGGATAATCACGCGGCTAATGCCCATTGGTTTTTGGGGTTGAGCGACCGTTTCCAGCAAGCTTCACTTGAGTTGGTAGCCATAGGGAAGGACGTGTTTAATTGGTTGAGGTTTTCCATTTTAGAACGAGTGAGATGTGTTTCATCCGCTAACTTGAATTAGTCCTTCTGAGGCGAACCGAAACTCCGCGAGGTTTACTAAAGCTAAAATGAGTGGTAGACTATCCAAGCCAGTCTTTCTCCAGTTTGAAAAACGGAGGGTATAAGGTATGAAAGGGAGGATATTATTCGCGTTTGTTCTACTCGCAGTGGCGGTCGCGGTTGCGCTACTCACGTTCATCTGGTCGAACCGCGCTTCCGCAACAAGCGAAGCGCGCGTAAATCCCCCCGAATGGAGAGACGGTTTAACTACATCCTTTGCCATCTACCGACCTGCAGTTGGGAGAATAGCGACCGCTTATTACAGGATAGCCACTGGCGAATATGAAGGGCGTCCAGTGTATAAGATAATTTACAACGCAGTGAGTGATACGCTTTCAGAAGCGTCCACAACTATAGTTGATGCGGTAACGCTGGAACCTTATAAGACTGCCAGAAAATACAAGACCGCAGACGGGGTAAGGTTCGTGGACGTGTCTTACGGGCAAGGGAAGATCGTTGTGAGAAGGAAGCAAGGAGAAGCGGGGCAAATTAGGGAAACGATCGTCGACTTTCCGGGTCGAATTTTTGATTATGACCAAATAATGTGGTTGATACCGCAGTTAGACTTTTCAAAGGATGATAGGCTTCACTTCGCGCTTTTTACAACGGTTGGCGACCAAACAATACTCGTAGTCGTTCGTAGAATGGGGGAGGAGAGTTTCACCTTCCACAACCAAACCTTCACAGGGACGAGATATACCTACAATTTGAATCTAGTTTCCCAGGATATCTGGATAGGGGATGTAGGCGGGCAGAAAACAGTTATGAAGTACGATACTGGAGAGAACACGTTCTACAACCTTGCGCTCCTGAAGGGAGCCAAAGTGCCGGAGGATAAGACAGCGACAGAAGCAAAGCCGGTGGAGGCGGAAAAGATTGAGGAAGAGAAGGAAGAGTCCGCAGAGGAGCCCGCAAAGCCAAAGGAAGAAAAGAAGGTCTACTTTTAGGAAATGCTTCATAACCTAAATAGTGTTTGAAATCGCTGATGAATCTGAGGTGTCTTACGCGGTTAATATCCCAGAAACAGATTCACCTCGCGTTTTTGATGCTTTTAGTTTTTTCCTTGGTCACCACTATGGCGTCCAGTATCTCCGCGGACGTCTACTTTCAGGACACGTTCAATCCGGCTAACGAGGGTGAGAAGTACTTCTACGAGGGAGAGCTGGGCGGTGTGCGCTATCAGTACCAGGAAGGTGGAGGGTATGTAATTGACGCGACTCGTGGTAGTGAACCCGGCCATAGCGTCCTGCTTCACAACCTTTCAATCTACAGGCTTGAGGTTGAAGGGCGTATCTCCTCGCAGACCTCGCCAAGGGCGATTAACGGCAACCTTACGCGGGCAGGCTTTGGAATCACCTTTAATTATCAAGAAAAGGGGGTGGAAGAGAGTTATCTCCTGTTCCTTGTGAACCCTGCGGAAAAGCTATTTTCCTTGGAGAGGCGTACGCCCGCTGGTGATGGCGTTGTTTACTCAGCCCAGAAAAATGATGCGATTGTTTCGGGGGAGAACGTTCTGTCGGTGGAGGTAAATGATGGAGTTGTGAAGCTCGGAGTTAACGGTATTCAGGTTGGAGAGTACTATGAGTCGGAGGTTACCGAGGGTGGATTTGGTTTATATGTAACCGCCGGCTACAGAGCAGAATTCAGGAGCTTTACAGTCTTCACTGATGCTACTCCAAAGGCTGTGATTCACGATGATTTTGCCGGCACGCCTCAGAGATGGTTTGCCGGTTATCAGGACGGCGTTCATTATAAGTACGTTGACGGAGCTTATCTAATTGATACTAGGGGGACTGAGAAGAGCGGCGTCTCACTCTTTCCGGGCTACTATTCGTCTTTTGAGCTGGAGGTTGACGTTACCAAGTTAGATGGCGAAGACAACTACGGCTACGGTCTTTTTTTTCAGGACGTTCCAAACGTGTCCGGCGGATTCGACCAATACCGCTTCTTGGTGAGCAACGATGGATGGTTCACGATTCAGAGAAGCTACGAAGATATTCCCCGCGCTATCTATGAATGGGCTAGGACAGATAAAGTTACCCCTTCCGTAGCCAATCGTCTGAGGGTACGCCTGGTGGATTCAACGCTGAGATTCTACATCAATGCGGAAAAGGTATACGAAATTACTGGAATTGAGGAGATGGAGGGAAAGCTGGGTTTGTATGTAAGCTCAGGTCTCTTGGTTAGGTATGATGATTTCAGACTGTTCCAATACTAAGTTAACTCCGCACACAACCGAAATCTGGGCAAATTTCCCCAGTTCCCCTGTGGGGCTGGTGCAGATTCGGGTAAAATTAGAGTGAGAATGTTTCTGGAAATGATGATATGAAATCGCTCACGAATTCAAAGGTAGCCATCTCATTCTTCGTGGTCCTAAGCGGTGCCCTTCTGTCCTGCGGTGGAGGGGGGAAAAAGCCGCCTCAACCTCCACCCGCACCTTTATTGGTTATAGAGTCGATTGACTTTGAGCCAATTAACGTGAGCGTAAGTACAGCTGTGGTTGTTTCTGCTACTTACAACAATCCTTCCCTTGCACAGGGGCGAGAGAAGGTCTGGGCGGTTTCAGGTGGAAGCCTAAGCAGCGAGAAACCCGATTTCGGGTTGATGATTAGAAACGTCGCGGGGATCAAAGAGACGGGCGCAACCGTCTCCACAAAGAAGGATAGCGTTTACTGGTTTACACCATCCTCACCAGGAGATTACACCGTTACGCTGACTGTCGCGGGTGCGACGAAGAAGGTTAGCGTTAGGGTTCTAGCCTCTCCCCTCGTATTGGATGTGTTGTCGGAAGAAGATGGCGGTAGGACGGTTATTGTCAGAGCATCCAACGTCTCCAACCTCTACCAAGCGGGTTTTCGTGTAATTTACGATACAACCCTCTACAGCCCAACCTCAGTAGCCTCGGGTAGCTTTCTTGGTTCGCAGGCCGATATCTTGTTTATTGGGCTAACGAATCAGGCTGGCTTCGTTCCAATAGCGATCACACGTAAAGGAAACGCTGGCGGAGTTTCAGGCAGTGGAGAACTTGCGAGAGTCGCCTTCCGGCGTGTAAGTAATACGTCCGGCTTGATGCGTAGGGGAAGCATTCTTGGTGTAGCGGGGTTTGAGCTCGGCTTCTTCATCTTACTCGATTACGAAGGGAATATTATCGGCGGTGGATAGTAGGACAAAGCTAGAAAGTACCCCTTTAGGGGTGGGCTCTAGGAATGAGCGGTTCTTAATTGGATTCCTGCAGGACGCCTTCGCGGTTACATCCACCCTCTTGCTATAATTCAAATTGTTGGCGGGCGAGAATTATAATTCAGTTCTGCAAAAGGAAAAGCACCGAATTGCCGACTTTCTAACCACTTTCGTCAAGAGTGAAGTCTCCCCACCCACCCTAAAGAAGGCTTGTCTGCACATTCTAACGCGCGGAAAGATGCTCAGGGCGCTATCCGCAATCGCAACTTTGCTTACCTTCGCGAGGGAGGCAGATATCTCGCGGTACCTAAGCGAGATTTCCAGCCTTGAGCTATTCCAAAGCTTCACGTTAATCCATGACGACTTGCCGTCTCTTGATAACTCGCCCCTGAGACGGGGGGTAGAGAGCGTTCACAGGAAATTTGGCGAAGCGGTTGCGCTACTCGCTGGGGATATGCTTTTCGGTTTGGCTTTTCGTGCGATTAGCAATGGGGGCTCAACTCCCGCTCAAAGGGAGAAGCTCACTGAGGAATTGTCCAGAGCAGCTAGCGAAGTTATACAGGGTCAGGCATTGGAGCTTGAGTTCAGCGGAGTTGAGGCGGATTTTACTGACGTTGAGAAGATAATAAGGATGAAGACCGCTAGCCTTTTCATTGCGAGCTTCCGTTTTGGTGCAATTCTTGCCGACACTGACCAATCGGTTTTTGAGACTATCAGCGCACTGTCAGAGCGCGTGGGATTGGCTTATCAGGCGAAGGATGACTTGCTTAGTGTTGTAGGGGCGGTGGATTTCGTTGGTAAGAGCCTGGCGTCGGATGCTATTCTGGGTAGACCCACCCTGGTAAGCGTCCTTGGTGTGAGGGCAACTGAGGACTACTTTGAAGAGAAGATGAGGGAAGCCAACAGGTATCTTCAGGAACTTGGACCACAGGCAATGCTCCTGAAATCCCTTGTCACCATCCTCTACGAGAGAAGAAAGTGATAAAATTTGACTCTATGGCCTTCCCATTGCTGGGAAAAATAGATAGCCCGGACGCGCTTAAGAAGCTGACGGTTAACGAGCTCCCGCTACTGGCAAAGGAGATTAGGGACTTCCTACTGGAGAGCCTGCCGAAAACGGGAGGGCATCTGTCCTCCAACCTTGGCACCGTGGAACTTGCTATCGCCCTGCATTACGTTTTTGATTCCCCAAAGGATAGGATTATTTGGGATACGGGTCATCAGGCATATACCCATAAGATCCTCACGGGAAGAGCGGAAGCCTTTGAAACATTAAGGAAGCTAGATGGTATTTCAGGATTTTTAAAGCGTGAAGAAAGTCCCCACGACATCTACGGTGCTGGCCATGCGTCTACCGGTATAGCTTCTGCCATTGGCTTCAATAACGCGGACGACACCGACTGGACTATCGTGGTGGTAGGCGACAACGCACTTACTGGGGGAGTGGCTTTGGCAGCTATTAACAACCTCAGCTTAGTGAAGAGACGATTTATGGTTATCCTCAATGACAACGGTATGGGTATAGACCCAAACGTGGGAACGATTGCCCGATACCTGTCAGGCATCAAGAGCAAAGCCTCAGCAAGAAAGCTGAATCGCCTGCTTCGCCAAACGATCTCTCGCCTGCCCTACGGGGAGCCTACGTTTAAGAATATCTATAATCACATCAAGGATTTCATCTTCTACTTCTTTATGCCTGGGACCAAAGGCGTGATATTTGAGGAGCTGGGCTTTTCCTACTTCGGCCCATTCAACGGTCACGATGTGGTCGGACTGGTAAAACTGCTCGGATCGCTCCGTAAGATTGAGGACGAACCACTCCTCTTGCACGTGATAACCAAAAAGGGGAAGGGCTTTGCGCCGGCTGAAGAGAAGCCTACCAAGTGGCATGGGGTTTCCGCGGGAACCCTGCTTAGAGAAGAGGAGGGGGAGGTAATCGTGGAATCATCTGCGAGAAAGGTCACAAAGACTTTCACGGAAGTGTTCGCGGATACCTTGTTGGAGCTTTCCGCAAGGAATGAGGAGATCGTCGCGGTGACCGCAGCTATGCCAACGGGGACAGGGCTGTCAAAGTTCGCCGAGGTATTTCCTGATAGGTTCTTTGACGTAGGTATCTGCGAGGATTTTGCTGTGGTTTACTCGTGCGGGCTTGCATTAGGTGGTAGAAGACCCGTTTGCGCAATTTATTCAACTTTTCTGCAGCGCGCATTTGACCAGCTCGTTCACGACGTAGGGATTCAAAAAGTTCCTATCATTTTTGCGATTGACCGTTCCGGACTGGTGGGTGAGGATGGAGAAACCCATCAAGGAGTTTTTGATCTGGCATACCTGCGCATAATTCCCAATTTTACAATTATGGTTCCCAAGGACGAAAATGAGCTAAGAAGAATGCTATTCACCGCCGTTGATTATAAGGGAGGTCCCGTTGCTATTCGGTATCCTCGCGGTAAATGCATTGGTGTTGAGTTGCAGGATAGCCCGGAACTTATTCCCATAGGGAGTTGGGAGGTTCTCAAGAGTGGAGGAGACGTCTCTATCCTTGCAGTTGGCCCCATTGCCTACGATGCGCTAGAAGCGTCAGCGCTCCTGGAGGCTGAGGGGATAAGTGTGTCTGTCGTTAACGCACGGTTTGTCAAACCAGTTGATGAATCTATGCTTTCCACCATTCTCAGCCGGTTTCCGCTAGTCGTTACTTTGGAGGAACACGTTATGAGCGGAGGATTTGGAAGCGCAGTTCTGGAGTTCGGTTCCAAGAGGCGAATCCATCCTCCGCCGAGGATTGAGGTAATCGCGCTACCAGACAAGTTCGTTGAGCACGGATCCCAGAGGGAACTTAGAATCAGGTATGGTTTGACCGCTGAGGCGATTGCGGAAACTATAAGCAGAATAGTTAAACCAGCTGGTAGGGAGTTCAGAGTTGTATGAAAACGTACCATCCTGGGCTTGGTTGGCAATAATTCTTGGCGGTTACCTTCTGATCCAGGTCGTGTTCAATGGCATAAGGGTTCTCCGGGGCAATCGCAAGGCTAATGCCATCCGAACAGGCTTTCTCGCAACATTGATTTCATACCTTTGGTTGGTAATCGCAGTACTTACCGTTTCCGTGGCTTTTGGGTATCAACTTCCGGTTGACAAACCTGGCATTTATCCGGACATCCTTCTGATTATCTTTGGTTTTCTGCTCGTCTTCCTGGTTCTCCTAATTGATTTCTACTTTAGAATGGTTGTCAAGCGCAAACTTGGGCTTCAGCTTTTTGTGGACGCGGAGGAAGCCCTATTCCTGCTCCCGTCAACACTGGGCACGTGGGAGATAGCCTTCTTCAACTTCGCTGTTCTAAAACCCTTTGCATACGAGCTTTTTCTCCGAGGAATGATGCTACCTACCATTGTTGAAATGACCGGGGCTTGGAGCATCGGGGTATCTTACCTGACCGCCGCAGCGGTAACGTGTGTGGTTGAATTCCTCCTAAAACCTGCCCCAGATAGGGTGATTAGCACGATACTTGTATCGGTTATGCTCACCATCATCTTTCTTGCGTCCCCGGGTGGAATAGTTGCGCCAATAATAGTGCGGGTTTCAGCCAGCATTCTTCTAAGTTTGTACTTTATGCACTTGGTACTGAGGGCATCTAGTGGTGAGCCTACACCGAGGAACAATGGTGAGTAGAACGAGCATTTACTGTGGGATAGACGAGGTTGGCAGGGGTGCTCTCGCGGGACCAGTCTTTGCCTGCGCGGTTGTTCTGCCAGCTTCCTGGAAACACAGACTGGTGCGAGACTCCAAGACGCTGACTTCCGCGACTCGCGAAAGAATTTCACAGATCATAATGTCAGAAGCTGTGGACTTTGCGGTGGGGTTTGCGGACGTTAACGAAATTGATCGCCTAAATATCTTAAATGCGACCCTCTTAGCAATGGCAAGAGCATTTGACAGGCTCCGCGTGAAACCAAAAAGGATACTGGTGGATGGCTTATTCTATCCGCCGGGGATCCCAGCTGGAGAATGTGTTCCCAAGGCAGATGAGAGATATGCCGGGGTTAGCGCTGCTTCTATTCTGGCGAAGGTTGAACGTGACAGGCTTATGGTAGGGTTCTCCAAAGTTTATCCTTCGTATGCGTTTGACCGTCATAAAGGATACCCAACTCGTCAGCACCTTGCAGAGCTTAAGACCTATGGACCGACGGAAATACACAGAATGAGTTTTAAGCCTGTGAAGCTGTCTGTTATACAGGAGGATGCTCGTGGCGGAGGGTAGCTTCGTTGATGAGATAGTGATAGGTGTCAGAGGGGGAAAGGGAGGGAATGGTGCGGTGCACTTTGCCAGGTTCAAGTATGAACCAAAGGGCGGTCCTGACGGTGGTGACGGTGGTGACGGTGGATGCGTGTTTATTGTGGGGAGCGCTGAGCTTGATGGGTTGGAGGCGATTCGTTTGAAAGGTGAGGCTAAGGCCGGGGACGGAGCGGACGGAGCTTCCGGGAAGAAAAAGGGACGGAGAGGAAAGGATTTAGTATTGTCAGTTCCACTTGGCACGCTGGTATATGACGCAGAGTCTAGCCTCGCTCTGGGCGAAATTACTATAGATAAGCAGAGAATACAGGTCGCGCGGGGTGGTCAAGGAGGAAGGGGTAATGCCAGGTTTTCAACTGGGAGGGTGCGTGCTCCCCAGTTCGCGGAGAAGGGTAAAGCTGGAGAAAATCGACGGCTTAACCTGCGTTATAGGGTATATGCTCCAATAGCCCTAATTGAGGACCCGTATTGTGACTTGACACTTTTGAGAGGCTTTCTTGGTGGCGACGTATCTGTCCCTCACCGCTTCTTCCAAAGACCAAGGGTTTTATGCGGCCGTATCAACTATGACGTGGTTCGCGTAAGCTTTCTGCCCTTTTCCATTAAGTTCGGAAGGCCCGTATTTTACTTTCTCAATCATTGTCACTATGCGCACTCTATTGTTGTTAACTCTGTGGGTGTAGGGAAGACTGCTCAGATTGATGCTCTCTGGCCCGCATTGGCTATGTCACTACAGAAGACGTCACGTCCACATCTCAGGTGGATTTACTTTTTAGGGTGGGATGATCCGGGACTTCCTTATGAGGTGCGGTTGGAAGATGGGAATGACAGAGAGAACGTTAAAGTTGAGTTCGTACAAGTGCCTTGGGAGTTGAGCAGTTTTGACTCGTTCTGGAGTTGGGTTAAGGAGAATCTCTGCGGTGTCTTCCGCATTGAGGTGTAGTGAGGTGATATGTGGGGCGTCCCGTGGAGGTAGTGATAAGAGGCGGGTTGGTCAGGGACGATGATGCTTGGCGAGTTCCAGTTGCTTCTCGGCGAAGTAGGAGGAGCGGACCAAAGGACCGCTGGCTACTCCCAAAAAGCCGAGCTCCCTAGCAATGTCGGCGAGCTCGTCGAATTCCTCGGGTGGCACGTAGCGGACAACCTCGTGCTTGCCGGGCTCATTGAGAGGTTTCAGGTACTGACCAATTGTGATTACGTCCACGCCTGAGGTTTTCAAGTCCATCATCACTTCAATCGCCTCATCCACAGTTTCACCGAGGCCGAGCATAAAACCGCTCTTTATTATCATTCGGGGGTTTTGGGGACCATTGGGATTGGCAAGTCCATTCCAAAGCGCCGATGATGCGCCAAACCGCGCTTCCTGGGGAATTGTGACTTCCGACCGGGATTCGCCATAGCTTCGTCCGGGTGGTTCGGGAATAGCTTTGAGGGCTAGGGGGAATGCGTCACCCCTAGCATCGTCTCGTCTAACGGGCAATGGGTAGTTAAGTGCAAAATCCTTTGCTCGTCTAAGCTGCTCAATGGACCACTCGTAATGAGCACCTATTCTGACAGACCTATAAAGCCGTGGGACCGTTTCCACGTTGTGGTTGTAAACCTCTGGAAAGGCGTAGAGGACTTGATAAAGTGCGTCTGCGTTGCCCTGAAAATCGGGAGTGAGAACTTCAACCGTGGGTGGGTTTGATAAACTCCTGAGGGCTTGAATGCAGGCAACGAACTGTTCCGCACCTCCATCCGGCAGATCATCCCTATTAACGCTCGTAATAACCACGTGCCTCAACCCAAGAGCTTCCGCGGATTTGGCAAGAAGCATCGGCTCTTCAGGGTTCAGACTTCCTGGCTTACCCGTTGCGACTGCGCAGAAACTGCACTTTCGTGTGCATACTGAGCCCATAATCATAAATGTGGCAGTGCCCCTGCCCCAGCATTCCCCAATATTCGGGCAGTTTGCTTCTTCGCAGACGGTATTCAGTCCCAAAAGTGCGGATGTCATTTTTCGCCTGCTCTCTGGGTCAAGCGCTTTAACCCTTAACCAGGAAGGCTTGCGCGTCCGGTCTTTAGAAGTATCCGAGTTAGAAGTTCCAACACCGCTCATTTCTTCCGTATGCGTGAATTTGCGTAAGTAATCATACCCGAGCAATCTATGCCAACATTTACCCGTTTATATTCTGGGGAGTTAGGGTTCACTGTAACTGGCAAATCAGGCACTGCCTCCTGAAAACTCGCGCCTATACTCTAGCGCTTCCTTTAGGGTTTGCTCGTCCGCAAAATCAAGGTCCGCTCCGGAGGGCAGTCCGCGAGCGAGCCGAGTGAACTTAAGCCTTGGAATCTTGAGTTCTTCTTTAAGGAGCGTCGCGGTTGCTTCGCCCTCAAATGAGAAGTCAAATGCCAGAATGACCTCCCTCACTTTTCCTTCAGAAAGGCGTTCACGAAGCTCTGATATCCTCAAGTTGCCCAAGAGTTTTCCGCGCACCGGGTCGACGAGCCCACCCAGGACAAAGTAAAAACCTTTATAAGCACCCGTTGCCTCAAGTGGATTGATGTCCAACGGGTTCTCAACCACGCAAAGCTGTTTTTCGTTTCGCGAATTGTCCGCGCAAGTCTCGCAGGTTCCACCAGAGCTAAAACCAAAGCACATCGGGCAGGTCGCAACCGCATCGCGTATTCCTGCGATTTCTCCCGCAACCCTTTCAAGAAAGCTCTCATCCTGTTCAAGTAGAAAAAGCGCGATACGCTCCGCTGAACGCGGTCCGAGCCCCGGAAACGTAGCCAGGTCATGAACAAGTTTCTTCAGAGCGTCAGGAAGCACATAAGGATTATCCCAGCTAATGGTGGATTTGGCAAAGCCTCTTCTTTGCTTGGGATGAAGGGATAGCTGTCCCTTTGAATGCGGTGGCGTTGCGGAAGTGCCGATTGCGGGTAGAATAGAGGAAGGATGGAGAAAACGGGTGGGCGAATCTGGGCGATATTCGCGGTAGCCATCGCTGTGCTTATAACGTCAACTTGCGGACGGGGAAGGGAACCTGTAGGGCGCGATGTCCCTGTCGCGCCTATTTTGGCGGGGCGCGGAGACCCCGCCCTACAGGGGACACCCAAATCCGTGGCGCTCGTGGATGTGCTAAAGGAATTGGACGCCCTTGAACCGCCTCCGAATGTGGATGCGTCCCTCTTCGCCCAAATCAAGGACGCGCTGTCTTCCGAACTCTCAACGCTCAACGCTCAACGTTCACCCGCCGAGGCGGGCTCAACTGGGCGATTCGTCTCTAAACCGCCGACGGGCCCCGCCAATCGCGTAGACGACCTGACGCTCCTTGACAACCTAGACGGGACCTTCACCCTCACCTGGACATACAAGAACGTCGGCGACTATGACCAAAATGGAATTGTTGCCATCGCGGACATCACGCCTCTGGCGGAACACTTCCAGGAGACTGCGGATGGTGAGGGGGA
>FWWM01002828.1_pt1 | contig 19423 bp, 13 predicted proteins | sample 2228351 | NCBI WGS metagenome assembly FWWM01 (sample SAMEA103939774, study PRJEB20133) | metagenome
GTTGCCCATCATCTTCCCCCTCTTCTTCGCGCTCATTTACACGCCCCTCATCTCCTATGTGGACGCACGGATGCGGGGCTTGACGGGACAATGGACGGGCATCCCCTTTGTCCGCGAAGGATTCAACATCCTCTACAGCCGACTCACGGGATATCGGGGTCTGGACATCTGGTTCGCTCCCATCCCCATCGCTGACTACGGCTGGGGTGCTCAGCGGTTCCGAGTCGTGGAGTTGACAGGGACGCGGTTTACCGGCGTGCTGAAGACGGAAATCGTCATCGTTATCATTGGTCTCATCGCTAACTTGGCGGTGTGGCAATACCTGTGGCGGTTGGCACCTATCCCTTCATATGCGTATCCTTTCGCCCAAAAGATGTGGCCGCTGCAAGCCTTCACCAGCGCCCTCCTGTGGACGACGACGATGGGGCGACGGGAACTGCAAGTGTTGCGACCGAAAGTGATTGCCACCTTCTTTGGTGGTGTTGTGGGAACTTACGCCCTCTTCTCCTTGCTGCCCAATGTGCCCATCCTGCTCTTCTACGGGTTGGTGCAAGGTCTTGGTGGCTTCGCTTTCGGCAACATCCTTGTCTTTGCTGGAGCCCTTGTGTCGCGCTTCTACTTTGAGAAGAACTACGAAGACCCATCCGTTTGGCGCCGTTACGCAACGGTGCTGCTGGCAGGCTACAACTGCGGGATGGGATTGATGGGCGCCATCTGCGCTGCCCTGGCTATGGTCAGCAAATCCGTCACCCAGTTGCCATATTGACCTCCCGCTCCTCCGGGAAAGGAAAAGCCCTGCTGCAAGCAGGCAAGGGAAAATGTTCGTTCGCTCTGAAAGGGGCACAATCGCAAGGAGGCGGAAAGATGGCGCGCCTTTACAATCGGGAATGGACGCGGGAAGAGTTGCTCAAGCGCGTCGGCGACATCAGTCAACTGTGCGGGGCAAAAGTGTATGAGTTGCTGGACGGTCCTGCCCGTGGGGTTGTGGGTGTAGATGTTTGGACAGGGGGCGGACTAACTTTCTCCGTCCTCGCCAGCCGAGGCATGGATATTGGCGCGGCGCGCTATCGCGGCGTGGCGCTGGCGTGGCGGTCGCCCACCAGAGAAATTCACCCCGCTTTCTACGAACCAGAGGGTTACGGCTGGCTGCGGGGTTTTCACGGCGGCTTGTTGACCACCTGCGGGCTCATGCACGCAGGACACCCTATTGACGACGAAGGCGTTCACTACGGCTTGCACGGGCGCGCTTCCTACACTCCCGCCTCCAACTTGCGCGTGGATGGCTACTGGGAAAATGACGAGTATTTCGTCGTGGTGGAGGGCAAAGTGCGTGAAGGGGCTGTTTTTGCTCCTGTTCTGGAACTGCACCGACGCATCACCGTTCAACTGGGCGAAAATCGCTTATTCGTCCACGATACAGTCACTAACATCGGCTTCCAACCGGCACCCTTACTTTTGCTTTACCACATCAACTTGGGCTTCCCCATTGTCAGCGAGCACTCAGAACTGATAACCCCTAGCCGACAAGTGCAACCCCGCGACCCTGATGCAGAGGTGGGGTTGAACGAATACATGCGGTTCAGTCCCCCGCAACCCGACTTCCGTGAGCAGGTCTTCTTCCACCAATTGGTCGGCACACAAGACGGGAGCACTTGTGCTGCCGTCATCAATCGCACCCTGATGCATGGGGAAGGGTTAGGCGTCTATGTTCGCTGGAATTTGAACGAGTTACCCTACTTTGTCCAGTGGAAGATGATGGGCGAGGGCATCTATGTCGTTGGCATTGAGCCCACCAATGCTCCCCTGCACCTGACCCGCAGAGAAATGCGGGAACAGGGACTATTGCCCACTTTAGCCCCGGGCGAACAGCGTTCGTTCCACTTGGAAATCGGCGTGCTCGCCAACCGAGCCGAAATAGACCAATTCCGCCAATTCGTTGCTCAACTGATGACGGGGCGCTGACAGCCATGCTATACTTTGCGCTCTGACCTTACCGTAAAATGCTTGGTGTAGTTAGGCACGCAGCGAACGTTGGTGAGCAAGTGCCGTGAGGAACCGTTCGTAACTAAGCACGCAGGTCACGAAGCAACTAAGGGCTGCCTAAAAATGCCACTTGCATCCTTTCGGATGTTGGGTGGCTTACTGCGAACTCATATCAGTGGAAAGGAGGCACGATGGTGGCGACAAAAGTGTTGTTACCGCTCAACGAGATGCCGCGCCAGTGGTATAACATTCTGCCCGACTTGCCGAAGCCGTTACCGCCGGTCATCCATCCTGCGACGAAGCAGCCCATTAAGCCTGAAGACCTGCTACCCATTTTCCCTGAGCCGCTGATAGAGCAAGAGGTCTCGCCACAGCGGTGGATTGACATCCCTGAGCCAGTGTTGGAAGTTTACGCCCTTTGGCGACCGACGCCATTGCAGCGAGCAAGACGGTTGGAGCAGTTTTTGGGCACACCCGCACAAATTTGGTTCAAAAATGAGAGCCTTTCGCCACCAGGTAGCCACAAACCCAACACTGCCGTTGCCCAAGCCTACTACAACAGCATCGTGGGCGTGAAGCGGCTGACGACGGAGACAGGGGCAGGGCAGTGGGGGAGCGCCCTTGCTTTCGCTACTTGTTTGTTCGGGCTCAAATGCACGGTTTACATGGTCAAGGTGAGTTACCACCAAAAGCCCTATCGGCGCGTGTTGATGGAAACTTGGGGCGCCGAAGTATTCCCCAGTCCCAGCGACCGAACGAACGCTGGACGACAAATTTTGGCGGAAGATCCCGATTCGCCTGGCAGTTTGGGCATTGCCATCAGTGAAGCGGTGGAAGATGCTGCAACCCATGACGACACCAAATACTCGCTGGGCAGTGTGCTCAACCATGTGCTGCTGCACCAAACCATCATCGGGTTGGAAGCCAAGAAGCAGTTCCAGCAACTGGGTCTTTACCCTGATATCCTCGTCGGCTGCGTGGGTGGTGGTAGCAACTTTGCGGGCTTCACTTTCCCCTTCATTGCGGACAAGTTGGCGGGCGACAAACCTGATTTACGGGTCATTGCGGTAGAGCCGAAAGCCGCACCCAGCCTGACGGAAGGCGTTTACACTTACGACTTCGGCGACACAGCAGGGATGACCCCACTGCTCAAGATGCATACTCTTGGGCACACTTTCGTCCCACCCCGCATCCACGCAGGAGGGTTACGCTATCACGGAATGGCGCCCCTCGTCAGTTGCCTTTACGATGCAGGCGTTATTGAGGCAGTGGCATATCCCCAACGGAGCATTTTTGAAGCCGCCGTGCTTTTCGCCCGAACGGAGGGCATCGTGCCTGCTCCCGAAACAGCCCACGCCATCCGCGCCGTCATTGACGAAGCGCTGCGGTGCAAAGAAACAGGTGAAGCGAAAATCATCGCCTTCAACCTCAGCGGGCACGGCTACTTTGACCTCTCCGCCTACGACGAGTATCTGCAAGGGCGTCTGGAAGACGCTGTCTACGACCCCACTCAACTGCAGAAAGCGCTGGAACGCCTGCCCAAGTGAAAAGGCAAAAGAAGTGTCTCGGTTACCCATAGTGTGGCTTGCCTTACAGGCGTTACGAGTGCTTCATAGCGATAGCGTTTGCCTACCCTAAGCGGTCATACTCTTTTAACAGGAGGTGGTGAAATGGCGTTGGACGAGGACACGAAAAATCAGGTGCGCCGTATTTTTGAAGACTTCCTGCAGCGACGGATAAACACTATCCAACGACTGAGGCTCAGGGACTTCAACATCAATCCTTTCTTGTTTCGGTTATTGTCAGAGCAATTGGGCACGAAAGACGCTCGTTCCATTGTGCAATTCTTGTTGAGGGAACGCCTTGAACAGGGGATAGTCACCTCTTCGGGCGACATGTTTCAGAAATTAGCGCTCATCTTCTGTAAGCCCACAGGGGTTGAAGGTGCCGATTTGGTGAAGGAAAAAGAAGGGCAAACTTACTACATCCAGTTGAAGGCGGGACCAAATACAGTGGACAAAGACGCATGTCAAATCATTAGCGAAAAACTCCGTTCTGCTCAGCGCCGTCATCGTGGCGCTATCACCGTCTTCGGTATGGCTTACGGGAGCGAGGAGCAAATCAGCAGCATCGTCCAAAAATATCTTGATGCGGACATGAAACTCATCGGCAAAGCATTTTGGGAGTTTATCTCGGATGACCCAGACTGTTTGCAGGAAATCTACGAAATTGCTGGTGAAGTAGCCCGAAATTTCCGAGACAAAAGGGGGCGCACCCTTGCCCAATTAGTTCAAGACAAACTGGAGCAACTGGTGGGAGAATTTGAAGCAGTCTACGGCAAAGAGGGTGAGCAAATGTGGCAATCGCTGATACAGAAAGGATGGTAACCCGCTGGGCAATTGAGTGGGACTTGCCTATAGAGCAACTCAACCCCGTTGCCTTAGCCGAAGGCAACAGTAAGAAGCCTGTCTATCAGATGCATAAGTGGTGGGCGCGACGGTTGGGGAGTGTTTTCCGGATGCTGACTTTAGCGACTTTCACCCCTGCTGAAGCATCAACAACCCTTTGGCAAAAGTTTTGTGAGGGGGTTGACCTGAAGGGCAAAATTGTCCTTGACCCATTCATGGGTGGCGGAACAACGGTCGTTGAAGCGTTGCGGCTGGGATGCAAAGTTATCGGGTTGGACATCAACCCTGTGGCTTGGTTTGTCACAAAGAAGGAAATTGAACCTGTGGACATTGACACCTTAGAGGCTGCCTTTCGGCATCTGGAGCAGACGGTTGGGCAAGCCATCAAGCGCTATTACCGAACGCGTTGCCCCAACGGACACGAAGCAGAGGTCATGTATTTCTTCTGGGTTAAAGTGGCGGAATGCCAACAGTGCGGAGCAAAGGTTCGCTTGTTCCCCGATTATGAACTCTCCAAGCGCAACCACACCTATGTTTGCATTTGTCCCCGTTGCCTGCAAATCGTCACAACACCGCAGTATAGTCCAACGACGCTCTGCCCTGAGTGCGGAACAGTGTTTGACCCGAAAAGGGGAGTGGCAGGGCGAGGGATTTTTCAATGTCCTACCTGTGGGATGCGGCAGAAAGTTCTTGACGCTGTGCAACGCAAGGGCGAGCGGTTGGAAACGGAACTTCATGGCTTAGAAGGTTTTTGTCCCGTCTGTGGTCGGTTCTTCAAGCGGGTTGACGCTGAAGATATAGCCTTGTGGCAAGAGGCGAAAGCGGAATTTGAACGACGCAAAGAGCGCTTGCTTTTCCCCCGCCAAGCCATTCCAACAGAGGGGCGCAGCGACCCCCGCCCTGTCAATCACGGCTACTTCTACTTTTGGCACATGTTTAACGAGCGGCAACTCCTCTGCCTGTCCATGCTGTTGGATGCCATCTTGCAACTCCCTGACCCGAACATCCGAGAATTCCTGCTCATCGCCTTTTCCGACGCTTTGGACGCTAACAACATGTTCTGCAAGTATGAAGTGGAGTGGCACAAGATTTCTGTCTTCTTCGGCTTGCATGCCTATCACCCTATTGAACGACCGACGGAAAACAATGTTTGGGGCACTGCCTTTGGGCGAGGGACTTTTACCAAGTGTTACGAAAAGGTTCTCAAAGCAAAGCGTTATTGCCAGCGACCTTACGAACGCCTGCCCGACTGGCGTGGACGACGGTTCAGCAAGGTAACAAGTGCGGAAAAAATTGAGGGGCGGTTGGTGAAAGATTTTGAAGAGTTGTTGCAAACCGAACGGGCTGCCCTGTTGCGCTGCCAAAGTTCGGAAGACTTATCCTTCTTGCCTGATGGCTCCGTAGATGCTGTCATCACAGACCCGCCTTATTTTGACAACCTTCAATACTCGGAGTTGGCGGACTTCTTCTATGTCTGGTTGCGCTTGGGCTTGAAAGACGATTATGCTTGGTTCCAACCTGATTACTCCAGCCACCAACGAGAGTTGGTGCAGAACGAGCGACTGGGCAAGACAACAGAGTTTTTCCGCGAGGGCATTCAGCGGGTTTTCGCAGAGTGCCACCGAGTGCTCAAAGAGGACGGACTGATGGTTTTCACTTTTCACCACGCCAAGACATGGGCATGGGCAGCCCTTGCTGAGGCGCTGCTGCGCTCAGGCTTTTATGTCGCAAAGAGCCACATCGTTCGGTCAGAAGGGAAAAGCGGTTTCCACAGTAGTGAGGGGAACATCCGATACGATGCTGTGCTCGTTTGCCGCAAGCAACCCTTCCCTGATGCCGAACGCAATTGGCGCATCTTGAGAGACCTGATCCTTGAAGAAGCCGCCGAGTGTTTAGAGCGAACGATTCGCTCGGGAGTGCCTGTCAGCATTGCCGATGTCTTTACCATCCTAATGGCAAAAACTCTTGAACACGGCACAAAAGCGGGAGGGGAAACCCTTTCAAGCAGCGGATGGATGGCTTTGACCGAAATGTTGGAACAGATGGCGACTTTGGTGGAGGAAGTGGAAAAACGGGCGAAACACTTCCCATCCCTTAAGGCAGAGCAACGAGGCGTTCAACTGGCGCTAATGTTGCACGAAGTGCGAAATTATCATTGGTAAGGAGCAGAGTGCCATGCTTCCTAAAGTGCTGTTTTACAACGGAGACTTTAAACTGCCTGCCTATTTTTTGATAGGGCGCGCTGAAGAAGGAATGCCACTCTTTACCTTTTACATCCCGACGAGTTGACGCCTGCTCGTAAATTTTGCCGCCCAAACTAAGCGGTATCCTGTTCGGTCGCAAAAACGAGGTTAGATAGGAGGGTGATGTTTCGTGCGATTGGCGCAACGGGTGCAGCGGATTAAGCCATCGCCAACCATTGCGGCTGCGGCAAAAGCGAGGGCGCTGAAAGCCCAAGGCGTGGACATTTGCGATTTGACGGTGGGCGAACCAGACCTTGACACGCCTGACTTCATCAAGGAAGCGGCGATGCAAGCCCTGCGGGACGGTTACACCAAATACACCGACGCCCGCGGGATGGAGCCGCTGCGGAAAGCCATCTGCCAAAAGTTGGAGCGGGACAACGGTCTCCACTACACGCCAGACCAAATCGTTGCTTCCTGTGGCGCCAAACACGCGTTGTTCAATGCCTTCCAAGCCCTCATAGACCCCGGCGACCAAGTGCTCATTCCTGCCCCTTACTGGGTCAGTTACCCTGACATGGTGCTGGTGTGCGATGGCGAACCCGTCATCATCCCCACGACGGAAGAGACAGGCTTTAAGCCAACACCCAAACAAATCGCCGACGCCATCACCGACCGCACCCGCGTTTTGCTCATCAACTCACCCTGCAACCCGACGGGAGCCGTGTGGGAGCGGGAGTTGCTGGAAGAGATTGCGGAAATCGTTCTCAAGCACGACGACTTGTTCGTCATCTCCGACGAAGTTTACGAGTGCTTGGTTTACGATGGACGGCAACATGTCAGCATCGCCAGCCTTAACGAACGCATCAAGGAGCGGACCATCGTGGTCAACGCTCTGTCCAAAACTTTCGCCATGACGGGTTGGCGGCTGGGTTACGCTGCCGCACCCAAGCCCATCGCCGATGCGATGGCGAAAATCCAGAGCCAGAGCACAACCAACCCCACCACCTTTGTGCAAGTCGCTGCTATTAAAGCCTTGCAGGAGCCGGGCACTTTCCCCCAAGAAATGCTGAAACTTTACGACTTCCGCCGCCATCTCATCGTGACAACCCTCAACAACATTGACGGTGTGCGCTGCCGCATGCCGGAAGGAGCGTTCTACGCTTTCCCCAACTTCCAAGAGGCGATAAATCGGAAGGGGTTTGCCGACGACTACGAGTTGTGCGACTACTTGTTGGAGAAAGCCCATGTTGCCACCGTCGCCGGTTCCGCGTTTGGGGCGCCCGGCTACTTGCGCCTCTCTTTCGCCACCTCCGAAGACACGCTGCAAGAAGCTGCCCGTCGCATCAAAGAGGCATTGGCGTAAGCAAGTTCACAGGAACAACTTAGGTAGGTAGGTCACTGGTTCGTCATAAGGTGGAAGGCGTCCCGCAGCGACTTCGTAAAGGCGCTCATGGGTTAGGCGAGCGGCTTCGGTTAGTGGCTCGTAAGGACGGTTACACACATCCAAGAAGCCGATGTTGTAGTTTTCACCGTCAAAGCGCCCAAGGGCTGACTGGTCATAAAGGGTGAAGTAGTGGACGCCGACGCACCAAGGTTCCGCTGCCGCTGTCTCCACATAGACGCGGAAGGCTTTGCCTCGTTCCAGTTGGTTGGGCACGCGCCCAATGCCAGACGCTGGTAACCCTACATCCAGCGCTCCAAAGTGCCATTCGCCAATGAGGATGGGCATTTGCAGCGCTTCACTCAAAGGTGCTAATCGGTCAGCGGGAACTCGCTCCATGTAGCAGTTGATGCTGAACACATCAAAGCACTTCATCCCTTCCACTGCCCACGAAGGGGGCACAGTGTAATAGCGGGCACCCAAGTTCAAATGGTGGGGATCAACACGCTTGCAGGCTGCGCTCAGGGTTTCGTAAAGGCGTTTGACCATCAGGGTGCTAAAGTCTGCCAAATCTTTGCGGGCGGAAGGGGAAATCGGCTTCCGCCACTCTCCCTCTGCCACTTCTGCGAAAGTGACACCCACACCCCAAGCACTGGACAAAGCCGCATTGGAGTTGGCATAACGCTCCCGCAAAAAGTCGCTGAGCGCGCGACGGGTCGCACACGAGGGCGTCGCCAAGAGCATCCCTTCCGCAGGCAGTTGCCTGGCAAATCCCCAAGTAGGTTCGTTCATCAAGAAGTAGCCAATGAGGGCTGGGTCTTCGGCGGTCTCCCGGAGGGGCTGGGCAAACTCCTCCGCGTCCTGCTCAAAAGCAGGGTCAAAAACATCGGGAAAGTCGCGGAACACGCACGGAACATGGCGCGGGTTCAGGTGCAAAGGGCGAACATAAGGGAAGCCCGCCTTAGACGCAATGTGCCAATCCGACCAGTTGGCAACGGTGTTGAAACCCCAATGACGGAGGAACGAAAGGGTAATGGTTGCCCAACACTCATACCAACGCTCGGGTCCGAAAGCACGGATGAAATTGGCTGCCAAGTAGTTGAAATGCTGGTGCCCTTCAAAACTGCGGTGAAACGCTGCTGCAAAGGGTCCGTCGGGTTCGGGAAGCCACGCAAGGGCATCCTCCAAACCTTCAATGTTGGCGTCAGTGTCCACCCGCACGCAGTCCAAGCCGCTGGACCAGAAAGCGTAGCCGTCAGGGTCCACCAACCACCAACGGCGCCCATCGTGGTGGGTGCGAAAGAACCCCGTCGCTTCAAAACGCAACTCTTTCCAACCACCCCAACGAGAGTAGCAAGCAGGAAAAGTGCGGTTAGGCGCTTCCGCTAATTGGGTTTGCAAGCGCGCAACTAACTCTTCTACACTGCGCGTTTTTGTCGCCCACTCGTGAAGACGACTTTGTCCCAGTTCGTCCAGCAACGGTCCTTTGGGCAGCAACGGTTTGGTCAACTTCGGCGGTTCATCCACAGTGGCGGTAAACGGAGTGAGGCACCATCGGGCTGGTTCTTCGCTTTTTCGCAAAACGGTGAGCACCATGCGGTCCACACGCCGCAGGTCCACCACATCGCCAGCGCACATGGGTTTTAGCCACGCACCTTCGCGGGGGTAACGCCAGCGGTTCTGGTTGACGGCTTCCAAAGGCATTCTGATGCGGGCTTGACATTGATTCAACGCGCCGAAGATAAGGTGGAAGGCGGGACCGTTGTCGCCCTCCTGAAGGGTGAGGCGATACACGACCAAGAAGCGCCCGTCCAATAACATGTCCGCAACAAGCCACTTCTTGTCCGCCAACGCTCCTTGCGGGAAACGATACTCCAACCCTTCACCTTCCCTCTCCGCCACGAACCAAACCGCCCCCTCCAACAGTGCCCCTGCTTCCTTGCGCACTGCTCCCAACAACCCTGTTGGTTCTAACACCAACGCACCTTTCACCATCACCTGCTGCCTCCTTTAGTGCTCGGGTCTTATGCTGCGCCTGCTTCCCCTTCGCCCTACTGTTTTTGCGCCACGAACACGAGGACATCGTTGAAGTGGCTCTCACCCACCGTTTCATCGCGCCGATCCAGCGACCGCAGCGCAAAGCCCGCTTCCGTCAACTTGCGCTCCAAGTAACGCTCGCTAAAGAAATGCCGCACGGCGTTGGGCACGGCGAACATGTCGGGTTCAATCTGCTCCCCTTTGCCGTAGGAGCGGTCGTAAACTGACCGCACCGTCCCCGCTAAGTAACCGTCAGGTTTGAGCACTCGCGCGCACTCAGCGAACAACTGCGTCAACTCTGCGTCGGTGAACGCCAAGCAGAAGAACAGGTAGGCGTAAACGGCGTCAAAGTGCCCGTCGGGCGCGGGTAGACTCTGCAGTGCGTCGGTGACGACGGTTGTAATGCGGGCAGCCAGTTCCGTGCCAGCGATGCGGGTTTGCAGCAGTTGGATGGCGACAGGCGAGCAATCCAGTGCCATGACCTCAAAGCCTTGTTGGGCGAAGTAGATGCTGTCGCGCCCGTAGCCGCAGCCCAAATCCAAAACCCGCACGGGTAGCGAACGGTGGCGCAGCAACTCCGCCAACTGCACCGCAATTTGTGACGGCGCTTCGCCGTAAATTTGCGGCTGCTTCGCATAAGTCTCATCCCACACTTTCGCCCAGTCAGTCACGGCGTTTCACCATCAAAAAGTGTGGCGAGTCTTCACCCGTCTTGGCAAAGGGGCGGGGTTGATTTTTTTTCGGGCGCGTTATAAAAGAGGGTGGGAGCAGGGAAAACGCTTTGCCACAGGGAGGCGATGGACATGCGGAAAGCGCAGCGTATTTGCCGTTGGGTCGTGATACTTGTCGGGGTATGGGCAAGTTGTGGTCTTTCGGGTCACAAAACCACCAAAAATCAGCCCCTGCCTTTTGACCCCGCCGTCAGTCTGTTTATCGCTGTGGAGGGTAACTTTGTGCGATTTCCCCAGCAAGAAGAGCAGCACTTGGTGTTGTATCCAACGGTTACTGCCTACTTGCCCGACGAACCGCATCAAGAATTAGAAAGTGAATTGTCCCCTGAGGAATGGGCGGAACGGATGGTGCAAGCGTTTACATCGCAACAATTGCCCGAAGGGTGGGCTTTTTTCTCCCCTAACTATGGGCAACTGTTGCGGCTGCATGTGGTGATTTACGATACTTTGCATCGGCTGTTTAAGGCAGTGGTGAAGGCGTGGGACGGGACAGTATTAGGAGAATTGACGGCGTCATCTGATAGGGGCGAAATCGTTGGCAGTTTGGATTACGCGCCTGACCATGATTTGCTGGTGCTGGAAATTTGGCAAGGTGGTGGTGCTGCCAGCATGATGGCGAAAGGTGTTGTTAGAACACCAAAAGCGGAAACGGGAATTGTCCTAAGCCATACGGTAGGATTTGTGCCCGAACCTGACGACCCAACCGATATCTCCAACCCCTTGTTAGCTTTCCTCGGAACTGCAGCCCGAACCTACAACCACACCCAATCCTTCCCCGACAACGATAGCAAGGATGTCCGATTTGAGCGCCCCTCAGGGGTTTGGCAGAATTTGCGGGTTAAAACTTACTTGACCGAAATCTTCCAATATGCCAACTTGCCCCCAGATAAACAAGTCGCAGACCAAATCAATAAACTTAGGGAGCAATTCATTTCCTCCTTCACTCCGCCGGTCAACAAAGCCACATTAGCGCTTGCGGATGCGAAGATTCCTCCTTTCAGCCGAAATGTGCAGGCGTCATGGACTCCCACAGTGTGGGGGATCACCATGGGCATCGCCATGATTCCCGTTTTTGCCAAAGACCGCATAAAGTGGGTGCCTCAATTTGGCTTTGAACTGACAAGACAGACCCGAGGGCGCCTCTCAATTCTTTGGTCGGGGCAGATTAAGGCACAACTGACACAAGAAAAGAAGCGAGAGTTGCAAATTGGAGACCCACTGCCAGTTGACGACCTTTATGCTTTGGAGATATTGCGAACTTGGCCGACCATCCAAGCCCAATGCATCATGCAACCTGTGACTATCAGCGTGCAACCTGACAAAGTTTGTGGTCCATTGTCAGGAGGCGTGCGAATCGCCGTGGAAGGCGTCCAACCCGATATAGGGCTCTATCGTGCCTGTGTAAAACACGGTGTTGATGTGCCTCTTAATACTTGGTGCGATGCAGGAGAGCATAGCCCGCAAGACCACCAGCAACTTCAACTCCCTCCACCCAGTTATCCGTCTCCACCAACACAGGCTATGTTGGACACTGCAGGCACTGTCACTGTGGAGTTGCCGAAAGGTTTCCGCTACAAATTCACGGCAGGCTTGAAGCCAACATATCCGCCTTGCACCTACGATATCCTGCCAACCGAACAGGTGCATAATGTTCCCTCTGAAACCCAAGTCGTCTTTGATGCACAGTTGCGCAATGTTGGGTTGCTGAAGGTTTATGTATATCCCCCCACGCCTCCGCAAAGTGTCCGAGTGGAAGTTTATCGTCGTTTGCCCAGCGGGGATTGGGCGTTGCAGTATTCTGGTTTTGCGTCCTACGATCAGAACACAGGCGCATACTTAGCAACTTTTGGGAATTTACCTTTGGTCAAGCAGCCAGACGGCAGTTATGCGGGAAGTTACCGCATCCGCGCGATAATCATCGTGCCGCCACAACCACCTATTGAGCGTCAGCAGGAAATCACTTTCACCCCAACATGCGAGCAGATTGTGTCATTTAACTGAACCCCAAAGTTATGTTGGGATCGTGTCCTGCTCTGGCATCTCTTCCAACTCGCAATAAACGAAGCGTTCCCGAACAACGCGTTGGCTTGGGCGGACGGGAATGGGGGCGGGGAAAAAAGGGGCGTGGGCAACGAAGGTGTGATATTCGCCGTTTTCACCACATGGGTCGGCATCGGGTGGGTAAAGCGCGAAGAAACGCTCGTCCAACCATTGTCCGCACAATTCGGCGGGGAGCACTTTCGTGTCCACGCAAGTCACGATGGCTTGATAGCCTTGCTCAAGGAACTCTGCAACCAGATGCTCCGAAGGGATGCCCCAAAGGGGGAAAACGCCTGCCATGCCAACTTCCTTCAGCCGAGACTCCCGATAGGCGCGCACATCTTCCAAAAAGATGTCGCCAAAAGCAACACCCGCTATGCCTTGCGCTTTGAGTTGCAGCAAGGTTTCGCGCATGAGGGCATCGTAAGTTTCGTTGGACGGGTTGGGCGGCAGCCAAACAATGTGAAGGGGCAACCCCACCAAGCGGGCTTGCTGGAGGATGAGGTCGCGCCGAACGCCGTGCATGGTGACCCGGTCGTAAGGAAGGCTAATCGTCGTCAGCAACCCCACGACTTGGAACCGCTCATCGGCAAGAAGACGCGCCAACGCCATCGCACTGTCTTTCCCGCCGCTCCACGCCATCACCACTTTCACGGGCGCTTTTCACCAACCCTAACGGACTGAACAACCGCGCGACTGTGAATCAGCACAGGATTTCCCCGAACAACATGAAGTTCGTTGCTGCTTTCCTCGCACCGTGCTTTTGTCCCCCGTTTGCTCACAGGCGGTCAAAGAAAGGTTCGTCCCTGCGGCGGTAGCGCAAGGCGACCGTTTCGTTCAACTCCACACCAATGCCTGCCTTCGTTTCGCTCAACTCAATATAGCCGTTGCGAATAATCGGACCGTCCCAACCGAAGGCGAGTTCTTCCCAGAAGGGCACATCCAGACCGTGATGCTCCAGAACCAAAAAGTTGGCGATAGTGGCGCACAGGTGCGCTGAGGCTAAAGTGCCAATGGGGCTGGAGATGTTGTGGGGTGCCACCAAAACGGTAAACATCTCCGCCAAGTCCGCAATGCGTTTACCCTCCAGCAATCCCGTCTTTTGAAAATCGGGGGCAAGGATGGACACACCGCCCCGAACGAGAAGGTCGTAAAACTGCGAACGCGTGTAGTGATTTTCACCCACTGCGATGGGAACGGGTGAAGCAGTGGTGACTTGCTTGAGGGCTTCCATGCTGTCGGGTGGCACGGGATCTTCCAACCAGAGGAGCCGATAAGGCTTAAGGGCTTCCGCGAGGCGAATAGCGCTTTCTGCCGAAAAGCGCCAATGGCAGTCAATAGCAATGTCCACATCGTCACCCACCGCTTCCCGAACGGCAGCGACGATGCTCTCCATCATCTGGATTTCGCGATTGTCCAAACTGCGGTTGAATTCATCGCGAATGTAGGGGTTGGGGATGTCCACATCAAACTTCAAGGCGGTGTAGCCCATCGCTTTGACCTGCGCAGCACGACGGGCGTAAGCCTGTGGGTCGGGAAGTTGTCGGGCTTCCTCGCTGCGTCCCCCGTGGGCGCGCAAGTGGATTTCGTGGAAATGCTGGGTCTCCCTCGTTGGGCTCATCCACCAAGGTATGCGAGGGGTGCAAATGGCGGAAAGGCTGGACAACCCCTCCCCGGCGTGGCAATCGGCGTAGATGCGGATTTTGGTCCGCAAAGCACCGCCGAACAATTGGTAGAGGGGCACTTCCAACCACTGGGCGAAAGCATCCCACAGGGCAATCTCAATGCCAGCGACAGCGTGAAAGAACATACCGCCTTGACCCGCTCCCGTTGCCCCCGCTTCCCGCAGGAGCCGACAAAGACGGTCTATGTCCGCTACCTTTTGCCCGATCAGCAGCGGCTTGAGTTCGTGGATAATCCTCGTGAGCCCTGGGGCGAAGAAGCACTCGCCGTAACCCACGATGTCTTCGTCAGTAAGCACCTTGACAATCGTCCAGTCGTAGTTGGCTTCAATCACCGCCGTCTGGATGTCCCGAATGCGCATCCGTTCTCCCTCCTTCCACACAGCACCAGAAACCTGCTGTGCAGAATTTACTTTGCAGAGTTTACTTTTGTCGCCAACCGTTGAGCGACTTTCCCTGCGAAGGCTTGAGAACGGTTCACCTTACCTGTAGGCGTTTCGTCACGACGCGCCCGTAAAAGTCGCGCACGCGCAAAGTGGCAGACCGGGATAGGGTGAGCGTGACCGTCACGGAGGCAGCGGAAACGGGACCTGCCATTTCCCATCGCCCCAAATACTGCTTCCCCAGCCACAGTTCCACCCAGCGGGTGCCTTCACTCCCGCATTCCACTTGTGGCAAGCGCACTTGCAGAGCAAACGGTTGTCGCGCTGCGATGCGGTCGGGCGCTATGACCTCCAAAGGCTCAGCCGTTGACGGGTTCGGTTTTTCGTTTCGGAACCCAGCGTTAGCGGCGGTTATGCTCATCGCGCCCGCAAGGGCGACAGGTAATTGCCGCAACAAGGTGCGGCGGGAAGTTCGCTTCGGCATAAACGACGCACCCCCCTTAAAACGCTTTGTGCGATTCGGGTTCCCGCTCAAGTCACGGCTCAACGGAAATCTTGCCGATAGGCTCTGCCGTTATCTCGCCGATGATGCTGAACCACTGAACGCCTTTGCGCTGCAGCGCTTCCAAGAGCCCCTCTGCTTTCTCCTTAGGCACGCTGATGAGCAATCCACCAGAAGTCTGCGGGTCACAGAGGGCGATGCGGAGCGGTTCAGGAACGCTTTCATGCCACTCAGTGAAGGTGTCAGCGAACCGCTTGTTAGCGCGGGCACCGCCGGGATAAATGCGCTGTGCGATAAGTTCCAACACGCCATCAATGAGTGGCACTTTTGATGCGAACACGCGCGCCCCCACCCGGCTGGCGACAACCATTTCGTGCAAGTGCCCCAACAGTCCAAAACCTGTCACATCCGTGCAAGCGTTCACGCCTACCTCGCGCATCGCTTCTGAAGCGGCTTTGTTCAGCGTGAGCATCACTTCTGTCGCCTTCGCAATTAGTTCTGGAGGCGTTCGGTCCTGCTTAATGCCGTGATTGATGGCGCCTGTTCCCAGCGGTTTCGTCAAAATCAAAGCATCGCCGGGCTTAGCACCAGCGTTGGTGATGACTTGCTGCGGGTGGACAAGACCCGTCACCGACAAGCCGTAAGTCAAAGCGGGGTTGTCCACTGTGTGCCCACCGATGACGGCAACGCCGGCTTCCGCCAGTTTGTCGTAACCACCTTGCAACACTTTCGCCACTAACTCGGGCGTCACTTCTGCCGACGGATAGGTCACGATATTGAGGGCAGTGATGGGCGTTGCGCCCATGGCGTAAATGTCGCTCACCGCGTTCGCCGCTGCAATGGCGCCGAAGTCATACGGGTCGTCCACGATGGGCGTGATGAAGTCCAGTGTCTGAACGATGGCAAGGTCATCCGTCAACTGGTAAACCCCCGCATCGTCGGCGGTGTCAATCCCAACCAGCACTTTCGGGTTAGGCACCTTGGGTAGTGCCGACAAAATCTCTTGCAGGTCCGCCGGACCTATCTTGCACGCTCAGCCGCCTTTGGGCGAAAGCGCCGTCAATTTCACCTTCGGCTCGCTCACGCGTGGTCACTCCTTTTGTGCAACGCTTCGCAAGACGCTCTTTAACGCTGTTACCGACCCATGCTACAGGCTTTAGCCCGTCATCGGGGACGCCATCCCTGAGCGCCGATTTTAATCAGCGGAAAGTTGTCGCGCCGAACGGCGCTCCTACACGATTTCGCACCCCCAACAGGGTTGGTAGGAGCGGCGTCAGCCACGACTTCGCCTGCTAAAGTGGGCGCTCAAAAAACGGCGTCATCAACCACTGGCTAAAGTCAGTGGCATGGACGATTACACACCATCAGCCATTGAAGAGCGTCGCAAAAAGTTTAGCCCGCTTGAAGAAGTTGGCGCAAGCGTTGGTTGTTGGGGCGTGGGACGAGAGACGCGGGACAGAATGAGTGCGCTTGGGCAAAGTGTGCTACTATTTTGAATGCGCATTTTCCAGCGACTTGGAGGTGCAGGAGCGATGGAAGGGCTACGGGATCCGTTCGGCGCAAAAGCCACCTTGACCACCAGCGGTGGCACTTTCGCGTTCTACCGTTTAGCGCGGTTGCAAGAGTTGGGGTTGACGGAATTGCACCGCTTGCCTTACTCCATCCGCATCCTGTTGGAGAACCTGCTCCGCCACTGTGACGGCTACATCGTCACCGAAGACGATGTCAAGGCGTTAGCCAGATGGCAGCCCCAGCCCGAAGAGCGAGAGATTGCTTTCATGCCCGCGCGGGTCATCTTGCAGGATTTTACGGGAGTGCCCTGCGTGGTGGACCTGGCTGCCATGAGGGCAGCCGTGGCACGCTTGGGCAAGGACCCCAAGAAGGTCAACCCCCTCGTCCCCGTTGACTTGGTCATTGACCACTCGGTGCAAGTGGACTACTTTGGCACTTCGGACGCTTTTGCCCTCAATGTCGCTCGCGAATATGAACGCAACAAGGAGCGCTACACGCTCTTACGGTGGGCGCAGCAAGCCTTCCAAAACTTTCGCGTGATTCCGCCCGGCACGGGCATCATCCATCAGGTCAACTTGGAGTATCTGGCGAAAGTGGTGCAAACTCGGGAAGTTGACGGTGAAGTGATTGCCTTCCCCGACACCCTTGTTGGCACGGACTCGCACACCACGATGATTAACGGTTTGGGGGTTCTCGGCTGGGGCGTTGGCGGGATTGAAGCGGAAGCGGTGATGCTGGGGCAGCCCTACTACATGCGCATCCCCGAAGTGGTTGGCGTCCGTTTAGTTGGCGAGTTCCCTGAAGGGGTGACAGCGACCGACTTGGTGCTGACCGTCACCCACCTGCTGCGCAAGAAAGGCGTCGTGGACAAGTTCGTGGAGTTTTTCGGTCCCAGTTTGAAACTGCTGAGCCTGCCCGACCGAGCCACCATTGCCAACATGGCACCCGAATACGGCGCCACCTGCGGCTTCTTCCCCGTTGACGAAGAGACCCTCGCTTACCTGCGCTTGACAGGGCGCCCGCAAGAGTTGGTGGAGTTGGTGGAACGCTACTGCAAAGAGCAAGGGCTCTTCTACGACGAACAGACGGAACCCGTCTACAGCGATGTGTTGGAAGTGGACTTGTCGCAGTTGGAACCGACGATGGCGGGACCACGCCGACCGCATGACATGGTGCGGCTGAAGGAAGTCAAAAAGCAGTTCTGGGAGACACTGCCCACAATGTTGGCGCCGAAAGGGAAAACGCCACAACCCGCTGCCGAGCAGAAGGCTGTCCATCAGTTGGAGACGGAAGGGGGCGCTGTTGCTACAGCAACGGAAGCGCAACCGTCGGAACAAGTTTGGGTGAGCGTTGATAGCCAGCAATTTGCCCTTCGGCACGGCAGCGTGGTCATCGCTGCCATCACCAGTTGCACTAACACCTCCAACCCAACCGTGATGATTGGCGCAGGGCTTCTGGCGCGCAACGCAGTTAGGAAGGGCTTGCAGGTGAAGCCGTGGGTGAAGACGAGCCTGTCGCCCGGTTCTGCGGTGGTCGTGGACTACTTGGAGAATGCGGGCTTGATGCCCTACTTGGAAGCCCTTCGGTTCCACTTGACGGGTTTCGGCTGTATGACCTGCATCGGCAACAGTGGACCGCTGCCTGAGCCCATCGCCAATGCAATCAAGGAGCACGGGTTAGTCACCGTTGCGGTGCTAAGTGGCAACCGCAACTTTGAAGCCCGCGTCCACCCGTTAGTGCGTGCCAACTACCTTGCTTCACCCATGTTAGTCATCGCCTACGCCTTAGCAGGGCGCATTGACATTGACTTTGAGACGGAGCCCATCGGCTACACGCCGACTGGCGAGCCTGTTTACTTGCGGGACATTTGGCCGAGCATGCAGGAAATTCAACAGACCATCCGCAAAGCCCTTAAGCCGCAACAGTTCCGCAGGCGGTATGCGAAAGTCTTTGCGGGCGACGAGCAATGGCGGAAATTGCCCGTGCCTAAGGGCGACCTGTTCGTCTTTGACCCGCAGTCCACCTACATCAAAGAGCCGCCCTTCTTCGCCGACTTCACCTTAGAACCGCCCCCGCTGCAAGACATCATTGGCGCCCGCGTGTTAGCGCTGCTGGGCGACAGCATCACCACTGACCACATCTCGCCAGCGGGAAGCATCCCTGTAGACAGCCCCGCAGGGCGCTACCTGATAGAGCACGGGGTGGAGCCGAAAGACTTCAACAACTACGGGGCGCGACGGGGCAACCACGAGGTCATGATGCGGGGCACCTTTGCCAATGTGCGCTTGCGCAACCTTCTGGTTCCCGACCGAGAAGGCGGTTGGACGGTTTACTGGGAGGATGGACAGGCGAAGGAAGTGATGAGCATCTACGAAGCCGCCATGCGCTACAAAGAGCGCCGCGTCCCGTTGGCAGTTGTTGCCGGCAAGGAATATGGCAGCGGCAGTTCTCGCGACTGGGCAGCGAAGGGACCAGCGCTGTTGGGTGTTAAGTTCGTGCTGGCGGAAACTTTTGAACGCATCCACCGCAGCAACTTGGTGGGGATGGGCATTTTGCCCTTGCAGTTCCTGCCGGGCGA
>FWWM01008640.1_pt1 | contig 19407 bp, 18 predicted proteins | sample 2228351 | NCBI WGS metagenome assembly FWWM01 (sample SAMEA103939774, study PRJEB20133) | metagenome
AAGCGGCGTTTTTGTCCTTATCCTTGGTTTTTTGCTCCATAGATTTTATTGACGTGAAAAATTTTCTAAGCTGGGCGGTCTTCATTTTTTCCCCAAGTTTTTTTGCTATTTGGTCAGACCAGCCGTTCGCCGGCGCAAAATCAGTCACGGCAACCTCTTTAAAACTTCTTTTGTTTTTGATAAATTCAATAATGTCCTGCATATAACTTCTCCCTTCTATTTCTTTGTTTTCATTAATACATACTTGCAGGGAACATATGCCTGCCTGACATATTCTTTGGCGTTCCCTGCTGTTATGAGGGTTTCCTTCAAGGTGCTTTTAATCGTTTTATCAGCATTTCTTTCAATGCTGTATAATAGATGGGGTAAAAACAAAACACTTTGTTCTTCTTCATAGTGATTCCGATCATCGTTAAACTGGCGCACGAAAAACTCTTCTTTTGCTTTAAGCAGCCGGTAGATAAACTGTCGTGAGATCTGTTTGGCATCGTAAAATTGTTGCAGCCGAAAAGCAAAACTGGTCAATTCCTCAAAGGTTAAAGTCCTTTCCTTTGTTTCTTGTGGATCGTCAACTAAATAGATAGTTTCACGCCGGATTTCATTATCCTCGAAACGTGTCCCCGGATATTTATTCTGCAATGCTTTTTGATATACCCGGCTGTTTTGATCCTCGCAGTCCCAGACTGCCGTTTCACCCATAACCGTTATTCTATTTCTCCCCTTATCTTTTGACTGTTTGAGCGCTTCTTCCGCCTTGTCAATCGCTACGCTGATAGGAAATTTTGGTTTGCAGATATAAATTCCGGCGGATACGGTGATGTTGGGATTATGGCAGGTAAAATTCTTAAAAGATTTTCTTATTTCGCGAGCAAGCTCTATGATACGGTCCCAGGGCCCAACAATGACCAAATCATCTCCACCAGAAAAAACCAGATAGAAAATGCTTGAAATCTTATCTTTGCCAGGCCATTGATTGTTTTCATCGCGCAGCCAGTTTTGAAACACCGTCTCACAGAGACGATCAATATGAGTGGTGAAGAAACATGTGAGTTTGCGGCTCAGCGTTGAAAGGCGCGAAATAGAACGAAGGTTTTGGCCTGTTGCAGCATGTGACTGGGGGTTATCCAATCCCAGCGAAAAGATTAATGCTAAATTGTCAACGTCCATTTTTAACATGCCGATTCGTTTGTCGCCCTGTGCCATGTCCGCAAGCGAGGTAAACGAAAGCGTTTGCCCCGGGAATACCTGTATATCGCCGCTTTCATCTTTTTCTGTCTCGAGTTCCATGGTCTCCTGGGCAACTGGAAGTGTTTGCGCAAGGAAATAGCGTGCCTTTATCGGTAAATCACGATCAATAAGAGAATAGATTGACGTACAACGGTGAAATGCTGCCATTGATTGTGTGTTTTTCTTCAGCAGTGCAGCGGTTCCAAACTGCCCGAATGACAGAACCTTACATTCGGCACTGTTTTGAATATGCTCTTGCGAAAAAACAAGGTAGCCTGCCTGTGGCAAAAATGCGCCGACATCCTTGTCCTGCTGGCACATTTCACAGATGCTATGTTCGCGTTGCGTGACGGTCAGATTACATGACGGGCAAATAGTTATCCGTCCATCAATTCCTGTGTTATCAATCCATAAGGAATCCTCGTCAAAGTGCGTACTGCTTTTGTGGAGTTTAGCTTCCTGCAGCACATCTGCGAGAGCGTCCTTCATGGTGCCGTAGCGGTCCCGCAAATCGTCTTTTGACATCTCTTGCGTTGCATCCACATAACCCAGAAAACCGTTAAATTGCCTGAGAAGCCAGGCGTCAATCTCGCGCCTGAAATCGGCAATATATTTTTTAACGGTTGCGGTGTTCGGCAACAGAATTTCAAAATTACCACCGCCGCAATAATTAATATTTGTGACCGTAAGGTTGAGGCTATTCACAATATGGCGGGACAAAACTTCTGTCAGCATAGAAATAAAAAACGATCTGCCGCGCAAGCGTTTGGATATGCCGCCAATTCCCTGAGATTCGCTGATTTTAAAAATATAATTTTGAATTCCAGAAATATCTCCTGCATACAGAATAAAATCGGCCGCATCGGTTGTCTGTTCCTGCCTGAGCAGATGAAAACAGGAAGCTATGGCAGCCGTGGTTTTCAGGTGATCAAACAGCGGTATATCAGGGAAAACGTTCGTGGCGCTGGGAATACACCAGGTATATTTTTCCAGGAGCCAATAAAGTTCATTGAAATATGATATGAGGTTCGTGCAGTTTCTTAGCTCATTAATTTCTCGAATAAAAGAATTCCAGAGGGTTTTGTACTGCAATGAGCCATCGGTTTGATGTTTTTGTTCACTGAAAACAGGGTAAAAATCTTCTTTTAACGGAGTAAAGTTATAATGCCAGCGATTATTGATATTCCCGTCTTTATCCCGGATGGTGTATTGCAATTCAACTGAGTCAAAAATTGACAGGAGTTTGACATCTTTATAATTACCGGCCTCAGCCTCATCAACATATCGTTCCATGCCGGCAGAAATCCGATCTGCTTCGCGATACAGATCGTCCGGCGGGTTTTTGTGATGGCGTGCAGCGTTAAAGAGTTCGGTTTTTTCGCAAAGGTTCTCCGGAATAAAGGTTTCAATAAAATAGGCGGTATGAGCGGCATGAAGGTGGCTATAATTGCCGGTAGCTTTATCCTGCGGGCAAAATTCAGCAAAATTTTCCTTAACCCTGCTTGTTTCTTTTTCCACCTCAGCCCGCTGAGCAAACTTCCCAATATCGTGCAGCAGGCCTGCGAGGGCAATTTTATAAATCGTGTCATCCATACGTCTCTACTCCTCTGTGGTGTGTTAATTGAAACGAATTACACTTCGGGAAACCCCGCCGTGCCGGCGGGGAGCTTCGCGATCTCATACTTGCCCAGCCCAAAACTCGTCCCTTTGCCGACATGGATATATTCCCCCAGCACCATGAACGGCACAAACGGCGTCAGATCGCCGCGGAAGGTTATGGTGCCGACCAAGCCGCCGAGCTTCATTCTGGTTTCCTGGCGGTTTGAGTAACGCTCCCAGTCGTGCCAGGAGAGCGCGCTGTGCGCTGTTTCGATGGCGGCAGCTTTATGAATCAGTTCTTTAACTCCCTCCACCCTCATACCCCCGCAGTGAAATGCGCCCAGCGCCTCAATGCGCCGCACCAGACTCTTGAAAAAAATAGAAAAATCCAGATGCACCACCAGGTCGTCCTTGACTTTCATGCGGGTTGGCGTGAGAAAGCGCAGGGTGAGCATCGTCGTGGGGGTAGGGCAGGGATGCTGCTCGATGACCTGTTGCCAGGAAAGCGGGTCATAGGCTGGTTTCAGGATTTTGCCCTCGCTTTCATACACCGGCTGGCGCGCCTCGCCGTTACAGCGCAGCACTCGTTTCAGGGCAAACCGGCCCCGTGCCCGGCCCATGCCGGTAGCGCCCAGCTCATAAAACGTGTAGATGAAATAGGGCAGATACTCCAACGCCCGGCCAATCAGGGTGAGGGTAAAGGCAAGCGGTTCGCCCGGCGCGTAATAGGTTTTTTCCTCAAGCGGCGGCAAAATGACAAACGGGTGAGGCGCCGTTTTGAATTGGTCGCTCTCGGGGAGAGCGGCCGGCGACGGGGTTTCAAACACGTAGCAATACACACAGCGCTCGCTGAGCAGACAATCGGCGCAGGTTCGGGTGCGCAGGGCGCACACCACTTTTTTGAAGGCGTGGCCGAATGAGCCGCGCAGCGTGGAACCCTTGTAAGCCGGCAGTTCCAAGGGTTCAAGCGTTTGCAGTTCAAACAGGAATTGGGAAAAGGTGAATTGTGTGTGCACCAAAGCCCCCTCGACTATGCTGGTGGCGATTGATTCACGTGGTAAGACAACACGACCTGTTTATAAAAATCATGATAAAAAAGCAAGAAATTTTTATCAGCCGTGACTACTCCACAAGTCACCTACAACGTGCGGTCTGGCGGTTGCGCGCATGCCGTCATGGCGCCAATCGGAAAATTTTTCTATTGGACAGGGGGAAGGCAATCATGTTAAAAATTCAACCATTGTTTCACGAAACCCAAACCCGAATCCCGAACCCCTACAGATGAAAGCCATCGGTATTATCATAAAAAAAGGTCGGCGCGAGGCGCAGGAGCTGGCGCAGCAGATATGCGACTGGTGCGCAGCCCAGGGCATCGCCGTCTTTACCGAACCGGAAGCCGGGGTGCAGGGGCCGGCGGTGCAAACGGTTGCGCAGGATGCGATCGCCGCCGCAGCAGAAACCGTGGTGGTGCTGGGCGGCGACGGCACGCTGCTCAGCGCGGCGCGGCTGCCCGGCATTGAAAAGACGCTGATTGTTCCGGTGAATCTGGGCGGGCTGGGGTTTCTGACTGAAATTCGGGCTGACGAGGTGTTCGCGCTGCTGGAAAAAATCCGGGCGCGGGAGTTTACCGTTGACAGCCGGATGATGCTCACGGTGGCACTGTTCCGTGGCGCAACCCGCGCCGACGAGTATCGGGTGCTCAATGATGTGGTCATCAACAAGGGTGCCATGGCGCGCATCATTGACCTGGAGACGCGGGTTAACGGCCTCTATCTCAACACCTTTAAAGCCGACGGGCTGATCATCTGCACACCCACCGGATCCACCGCGTATTCGCTGTCCGCGGGCGGCCCGATTATTTATCCCTCGCTGCGCTGCCTCTCCCTGACCCCCATCTGTCCGCACACGCTTACCAACCGCCCGATCATTCTGCCCGAAGACAGCCTCATTGAAGTGCGCTTAATATCAGAGCATGAAGACGTGTTTCTTACCATGGACGGCCAGATTGGTATCCGCTTGCAGGCTGACGACGCGGTGGCAGTGCGAAAAGCAGCAACGACCCTGCAGTTGGTCAAGTCGCCGTTCTGCGATTATTTTGAAGTGCTCAAGGAAAAGCTGCGCTGGGGAGAACGATAGCTGCGCCATGCTCCGGTATCTGCACATTAAAAACTTTGCGATTATTGATTCGCTGCAGCTTTCATTGCAGCGCGGCCTGAATATCATTTCCGGGGAAACCGGCGCGGGTAAATCAATCCTGGTGGGCGCGCTCAACCTGCTGCTGGGAGGCCGGGCATCCGCCGACCTGATTCGCACCGGTGCGGATGAAGCGCTGGTAGAGGCGGCGTTTGAGCTGGGCGCAAGCCCCGAGATCCGAGACCTGCTGCGTTCCTGGGACATTGCCGACGACGACGGGCAGATGATCATCAGGCGGGTGCTGTCGCGCAGCGGGAAGAATAAAATCGTTATCAATGACCGGCTGGCAACCATGCAGATGCAGCGGCAGCTCGGGGGGCGGCTGATTGATATTTCCGGGCAGTATTCCCAGCAGCTTCTGCTGCAGGCAGACAATCACCTGGACATTCTGGACGATTTTGGCGGCCATGGTGCGCTGCGCGACACCTATCAGCAGCAGTGGACGGCATACGGTGAGAAGCTGCGCGAACTGGCGGCGCTGAGAGAGCGGGAACAGCAGCGGGAGCAGCGCCGGGAGCTGCTCCGGTTTCAACGAGATGAACTTGACAACGCGCAGCTTGCCGATGGCGAGGAAGAGAGCCTGCGGCGCGAACAGGGCATTCTTGCCAATGCTGAAAAACTGTATGAACGCACCTACGGTGCCTACGCAGGCCTGTATGAAGCCGACGATTCGGTGCTGGGAACGCTCAAAAAAATCATCCTCTCGCTGCGCGATGCAGCGGCGATTGACCCGGCGCTGCGCAGCCATGCCGAGCAGGCAGCCGCAGCCGCAGCCGGCCTTGAAGATACGGCCTGGTCGCTGCGCGCCTATGCCGAGAAACTCCCCACCGACAGCAGCCGGCTGGAACAGGTTGAAAGCCGGCTCAGTGAACTGCAGCGGTTGCAGAAAAAATACGGAAGGTCGGTCGCGGAGCTGTTGCAATACCGGAAGGCGATTGATCAGGAGTTGCACGAGCTCAGCGGCACCGCACAGCGCATTGAGACGCTGACTCAGGAACTGGCGACTGACGCCCGCCGGCTGTGGGAGCTGGCAGAAGAGCTTTCAGCGCGGCGGCAGACAGCAGCCGCACGCCTGAAACAAGGCATCGAAAAAGAGCTTGCCACCATCGGGATGAAAAAAACCGCATTTGCCACCGTGCTCAAGCGAGCTGAAAAACCCGCGCTGGACGATCCAGCCGCTGCCGTTGCTGGTCTTGATGCGCGGGGCATGGACCGCGCGGAATTTTATATTTCACCCAATGTGGGGGAAGAAGCACGGCCGCTGTCGCGGATCGCCTCCGGGGGCGAAATGTCGCGCATCGTGCTGGCCATCAAGAAAATTCTCGCGGGCAACTACCGGGTGGCAACACTGTTGTTTGACGAGGTTGATGCCGGCATCGGCGGTGCCGTTGCCGAGGCAGTGGGGGAAAAACTGCGGGAGATTGCGCAGAATCATCAGGTGTTGTGCATAACGCACCTGCCGCAGATCGCCTGCTTTGGAAATGCACATTACAGTGTGAGAAAGACTGTGCAGTCCGGAAGAACGGTAACAGTCGTGAATCTGCTTGATCAGAAGGAGCGGGTTGAGGAAATTACCCGGATGCTTGGCGGAAAGCAAGTGACTGAGAAAACCCGGGCGCATGCAGTAGAAATGCTGACGAATGCAGGAAGCCGGAGGTGAAGAGTGAATGGCTCTAAGGATGCGGAATGCGGATTGCGGCTTTCGGCATGGCATTTTTATAACGATTGGGAAAAAGGCAGATAGAGAAACTTTAGATAACGACAATAAGAAGTGGTCATTGCGAAGGGACCCAGTTGTTCGGGGCGACGCGGCAATCTACGAGTCGTTTCCGAGGATTGCTTTGCTGCGCGCGCAATGACGTTACACCTGCGTGCTCAAATAGGACATTTCCGATAATTCAGATACTTGAAGTTTCAAGAGGTGCAAAGCAGTAGAATGATACGCAAGGCACGACTCGGCGATGTAAAAAAAATTCATAAATTACTGTCCGCCTATTCCGAGGGCGGCGCGTTGCTGCCGCGTTCATTGAGCGAGTTGTATGATCAACTGCGGGATTTTGTGGTGTTCGTGGACCCGGCGGAGGGTGCTGTCGTCGGCACCTGCGCCATGCATATCTGCTGGGATAGAATTGCTGAAATTCGCTCCCTTGCCGTGGTGAAAGCCTACCAGGGGCGCGGGATCGGGCGCGCGCTGGTACAATCCTGCCTTGAAGAGGCGCGCCAGCTTGAGGTGGAGCAAATTTTTGTGCTGACTTATGCCGCGCGGTTTTTTCGAAAATTCGGGTTCAAAAAGGTTGACAAGGCGCTGCTGCCGCACAAGGTGTGGTCTGATTGCCTCAAGTGTGTCAAATTCCCCGATTGCGATGAAGAAGCGCTGCTGCTGGATCTGAAACGCACTGAACGGCGGTGAGGTTCCCGGCCTTCACTTGCCGATGCAGAAGGACGAAAAAATCCGGTCTAACACATCCTCGGCAGTGGTTTTGCCGGTTATCTCGCCCAGGGTGTCCAGCGCTGCCCGCAAATCTACCGCCACCAGCTCCGGCGACAGGCCCGCGGCCAGTGCTGTGCGGGCTTGGTGCAGCGCCGCAGCGGTGCGCTCCAGCGCATCTTTGTGGCGCGCGCTGGTGATGAGCACCTCTGCCGCACTGTCATGGGGCGCCTGCAGCACCGTCTCAACGATCAGCTGCCGGAGCCGATCAATGCCCTGCTGATAGCGGGCGGAAACCAGCGCCACCCGATCGCTGCGTCCCAGGCGGCGCGCGTCATCAACGGTAATGCGCTGAGGAAGGTCGGTTTTATTGATGATGGTGATCACGGGTTTGCCGCCCAGTTCTTCACGCAGGGCGTAATCCCGTTCATCAAGCGGCGCACTGCCGTCTATCACCAAAAGCACCAACTCCGCCTGGGCGAGTCTGGTGCGCGCGACATCAATGCCCAGTTTATCTATTTCATCCTGCCCTTCGTGGATGCCGGCCGAGTCCTGGATAACCACGGGCAGGCCCTGAATGCTGATGGTTTCCTGGACGCCGTCGCGGGTGGTGCCGGGAAATGGGGTCACCAGCGCCCGCTGTTCCCCCAGCAGCGCATTCAGCAGGCTTGATTTGCCCACATTGGGCTTGCCCGCAATGATGGTGCTGACGCCGAGGCGATAGAGGCGGCCCTCCTGATACGTGGCGCTGAGCCGTTCCAGCTCTGCAATGAGGTGCGCCAGCGTCTGTTCCAGCTCAGCCGGGTCATATATTTCGGGCTCGTCTTCCGGAAAATCAATGGCGGTTTCCACCCGCGCCATTATCTCCAGCAGTTCGTCCTGCACCGCACGCACCTGTTCCGAGAGGCGTCCCTGAAGCTGCTGCGAGGCGATTTTCAAGCTCGCTTCGGTTTTTGCTTCAATCACGTCAATCACCGCCTCTGCCTGCGCGAGATCTATGCGGCCGTTGAGAAATGCCCGTTTGGTGAATTCGCCCGGTTCGGCAAGCCGGGCGCCGTTTTGCAGCACCAGCGCCAGGATCTTCTGCACAATGACCAGGCCGCTGTGGCAGTTGATTTCCACCCCGTCTTCACCGGTGTAGGTGTGGGGAGCCGGCATAAAGGACAGCAGCACTTCGTCAAGCACGCGCGCATCCCGGGGATCAACCACGGTGCCGTAATACAGATGGCGCGGCCGCGGGGCTGCCGGGTCAAAGCGCCGGCAGCGAAACAGAGGGGCGACGGTGCGCAGCGCATCGGGACCGCTGATTTTAATGATACCGATGCCGCCGGTGCCGACCGGCGTGGCAATGGCAACAATGGTGTCCTGCTGGGACATGGAAGTCAGTTCCCCGGCGTGGGCTCCGTCTGGCATTTCTTTACTTTGCCGATTGCTTGGGCGCAATAATCACTTTCTTCAGCGCCCCGTTGCCTTTGCTCCAGGTGGTGAGGTCAGGCTCGGTTTTCAGGGCAAGGTGAATTATCCGCCGTTCTGCGGGGTTCAGCAGATTGGTGGTTACCGGGCCGTTGCGCTTTCTGGCTTTGGTGGCAAGCTGCCGGGCAAGGGCGGTGAGGGATTCCATGCGCCGCTCGCGGTAGGATTCGGCATCCACTGTTATAGGTACGCCGCCGTTAGCATAGCGGGCTTTAATTTTATTGAGCAGATACTGGAGCGCATCCAGCGTCTGGCCTTGCTTGCCGATGAACAGACCGCTGCCATCTGCCTGGATGTTAAACACAACGCCGGCTGCATCACGCCGGACTGCCACGGTGGCCGACGCATCCATATGCCGCACGATGGTTTCCAGCGTTTCTTTGAGCCGCTGCTCCAGCTCCGGGCTGAGCTCGGCAGCGCTGCTGTCAGCCTGCCTGTCCGGGACAATGCGCGTGGCGCGAATCTTTGCTTTGCGGGTGGACATAAACGCAAAAATTTTGCTGGGCGCATCCTGCAACACTTCGATGTCAAGTTGCTCGCGGGTGGCGTTGAGCTGTTCACAGGCCATCATGATTGCTTCGTCAACGGTTTTTGCTTCGATTTCGATTGAGTCCATTCACTACCTCCTGCATCGCGCGCGGTTTTATTGATGTAGAGCTGCTGTATGATCGAGAGCACATTATTGATGAGCCAATACAGCACCAGCCCGGCCGGAAAATTTAAGAACATAAAGGTAAAGATAATCGGCATCATGAGCATCATCTTCGCCTGAGCCGGGTCCGCGGTGCTGGGCGTCATTTTCTGCTGATAAAACATGGATGCCCCCATCAGCAGGGGGGAAATATACGTCGGGTCATGGGCAGAGAGATCATTAATCCAGAACGAAATAAAGTTTGCATGGCGCAGTTCAATTGAGTCTGACAGCACGCTATAGAGCGCGATAAACACCGGTATCTGCAGCAGAATGGGCAGACAGCCGCCGAGCGGATTCACATTATATTTTTTATACAGCGCCATGATTTCGCGGTTCAGTTCGTCTTTTTTATTCTTGTATTTTTCCTTCAGCTTCTGCATTTCGGGCTGCAGTTTCTGCATGTCTTTCATGGACTGGTAGCTTTTATGCGTGAGCGGCCAGAACAAAATTTTGATAATCACGGTAATGAGAATGATGGCGATGCCGTAGTTGCCGCAGAACCGGTAGAAAAAGTTCAGAGAAATCAGCAGCGGTTTGGCGATAATGTCAAATATGCCGAAGTTAATGGTTTTTTCGAGCTTTGCTCCCTGGCGCTCAAGCGTGCCGATCTCTTTGGGGCCCAGATACAAAGCCAGGTGATAGGTTTTTTCTTCGCCCGGCTGGAGCGTCACCTGGGAGAAGACCAGCCGGTAGGCAAGCGATGTCTCTGCGGGTTTGCCCACCTGCACCTGATGCGGCAGCTCCTGTTGCGGGATCACGGCGGCGGTGAAATACTTATCTTCAAATGCCGTCCACAGGATGTCCCCTTCCAAAATTTTCGATTCGGTGATGTCCTTGAACTCTTTTTTTTCAACCTTGCCGTTAATAAAATAGGCAAATTTGGCAGGCATGGTCTCGCTGTTCTGGCCGCCGCCAAAAAACCCGCCGCCGCTTTTTTCTCCCCGGGCTGGATAATAATGAGTCCATTCAATAACGGCATTCCCGTCAACTGCTGCTGCAGCGCTATTTTTTAGCGTGAGCGCAACATCAATGCGGTAATCGGCAGGCGTGCAGGTAAAGGTTTTCTCCAGCCGCACCGCCTGCGCTGCGTCACTGCCGCCGGGCGTGAAGGTGATGGATGACGGGCTGCTCGAGGCGGTCACCGCCAGGGTATCCCGGTTGGCTTGATACTGCGCGTTTTCCATGATCTGGCCCTGAGCCGTAAGGAAAAAAGCTCTGAGCGGAAGATGCTGATCGGGTCCCAGATGAATGAGCTCCTTCCACTGCGGCTGCGGCGTCGGTGCCGCGTCGCCGCTGGAAAACAGTTTTTTTACCAGCTTTATGACTGCCGGGCTGCCAAGGCTGTCCATATAGCGATGGAGTTTGAAGCTGGTCAGGCCCGCCTCATACGCCGAGAACACAGCGGTATAGAGGGGTGTGGTTATGACGGCGGTTTTTGCTGCGTCTTCCGGCAGCACCGGTTTGGCTGGTTCCGCCACCGGCGGGGGTGGCAGCGGTTTTAGATCCGGCGGCACCGACGGTGGGGCTTTTTCTGGGAGCGCGGTTTCGTGCTGCCCATCGCGCTGTTTGACCGGCGCTTTTTTGGGCGGCGGGGCAAAGAAATACTGGTAGATAAACAGAACCAGCAATGACAGCACAATGGCCAGCAAGGCCCTTTTTTCATTATCCATGAAATTAATTCTCCAGATTAATTAAGAGTTCGGGAAACGCGCATCAAACGGGGTCGTATCCCCCGGAGCAGAACGGATGACACCTGAGCAACCGCCATACTACCAGCAGCAGTGCTTTGGGCAGCCGGTATTTCTGCAGGGCATGAAGTGCATACGTGGAGCAGGTAGGCGTAAAGCGGCACTGTGCGCCTAAAACCGGCGAGACGCACATTTTATATAGGCGTATCAGGATAATACAACCCTTGCGTGCAATGTTCTCAAGGTGATGTGTCATCATGGTGAAGCGGGCCCGTTCGTGTTCATATCCGTGAGCGGAGGAAAAATTCGGTTCAGCTCGTCACACAGGCGGTGATACGTCATATCACCGGCGCCCGGTTTGGCGATAATAACCAGGTCAGAAGATGCCGGAAATTGTTCCTTATGGAGTCTGAAATAGGCGCGCACAATGCGCTTCACATAATTCCTGGTTACCGCAGTGCCAATGGACTTGCCGACCGTTATGCCCAGCCGTCTCCACCCCAGTTCATTGGGACAGGTGATAATGACAAAATGCTCTGTCTGGCGCCGTTCCCCTTTTTGGTAAATCGTTTTAAACTCAGCGTTTTTGCGAATGCGCTCTTGTTTGGTGAAGGAAGCGTCTGCCATGGAAAAGGGCTTCCGAAAAATCAGCTCACGAGGTAATAACCCATTATGCCGACAGCCGTTTTCTGCCCTTGCGCCGTCTTCGTTTCAATACATTCTGACCGGATTTCGTGCTCATCCGCTCGCGAAAGCCGTGTTTCCTCTTGCGTTTCACATTGCTTGGCTGAAATGTCCGTTTCAACGTTATCTCCGTTTTAAATGAATCAATGCCGACAATTCACTGATACCAATCTCCCTAACACCCCTTGTTATATTATGTCAATGTTATGTCAGGGTTATAAACAAAACCACAATTTGACCGGTTTGTCAAGTAGTTCACGGCCAAAAGGACGCTGCGCATGATTTTGGGGCGTTTGAACCATGGGGCGCAAAAGGGCGGATAAGGACGGATGCCGCCGGTGTATTCGCGCTCTCATTCCAAGCGCCCGGGGTTAACGCTCCTTGTTGGGAACCAGCCAGTTCACTGCGGCATGGTCAGAGAGTTTTGAGCGGCGGCGGCTGGGTGCGGGTGCGTGCAGCATCAATGGCAATGAGGGCAAACACCAGGGCGGCTGCGGTCATCGGGTAAAACAGATAGTTCATCCCGAAGAGTTTTATTGTCCATCCGGTGAGCGCCGGGCCGGCAATGGAACCAACGCCATACAGAAAGCTGAAGGTGGCATTAGCCGTCCCCATCTGCTGCGGTGGTATCAAGTCGCCAATGAGAGCCAGGGCAACAGGATACAGCCCGCCGGCGACAAACCCTACCGCAAAGCATAAGGATACAATCACAAAATAGTCTGCGGTCACCGTAAAGGCAAAGGTAACGGCAGCCAGAATCATAGCCAGGACATAGAGCGACGGCAGTTTACCAAAACGGTCGGCAGCCTTGCCGGCAGGCACGGGCGATACAATGCCGCCGACAGCAAAAAACGTGAAGGCGATTCCCAGCGATGCGCCCGTGAAATTGAGGTGGTCAAGATATAACGACAGAAAGCTGCCGATGGATGCTTCGACCACGGCATAACACAGACCGGCCAGCAGAGGAACACGCAACACGGCAAATAATTTTCCCACCCCCAGGCGGGAGGTTCTGACGGGGATGGGAACGTCCGTGTAGCCGACAATCATGACCGCACCACTCAGCACACAGAGTGCCGCGCCCAACAGAAACGGCATGCGCTGATCCAGAGCAAACAGATAGGTGCCAATGCCGGGGCCGACGGCAAACCCCACCGCAAAAACCACCCCGTAAAGCCCCATGTTGGCGGAGCGGCGTTCCGGTGTTGAGAGGACATTGATGGCGGACTCAGTGGGTGCAAACAGGCAGGCAGTGCCCAGTCCCTGAAAAATCCGAATGCCGTAGAAATGCCAGGCGGCGGAGGCATAGATCATGGAGAACACAGACACGGCATACATGAAAAGGCCGGTCACAATGATTTTTTTTGAACCGACCTTGTCAACGACTTTTCCCATCAGCGGCGTAAACACGGTAAATGAGAAAAAATAGACCGCTGCAATCTGGCCGATGGTCGCTGCCGAGGCGCCCGCATCTCTGATGATGAGCGGAATCAGCGGCGCGACAAAGCTCATGCCAAAGGCAAGCAAAAAGACGGTGAGCAGTATGGGGAGAAGCCCCCGGTCAAGGGTAATCATGCCAAAACGATTTCCACCCTGTATTGATATCTATTGGTGCATGACCAACGGATGGCTTGAATTCAGGAACCGTTATCCCACAGATATTTTTTGGTTTCTGCCACGATGAGGCCATTCAGGGCCACCAGTGAAATCAGATTGGGTATTGCCATGAGCCCGTTGGCAATATCGGCAAAGCACCAGACGCAGGGAACAGACAGGAGGGATCCCGCCATGACCGCAGCTACCCACAGCAGCCGATAGAGAAAAATTGACCGGATCCCGAATAAATACTCGCAGGCTTTTTCCCCATAGTAGGACCAGCCCAGAATGGTGGAAAACACGAAGGTCAGCAGCCCTCCGGTGAGGATGAACGGGCCAATAACGGGTAAATCGGAAAACGCTGCTTTCGACAGTTCGGCGCCGTTCAGCCCCAGCGTCCATTTTCCGGAATTAACCACCACCAGCCCGGTCATGGCACAGACCACAACCGTGTCCCAGAAGGTGCCGGTGGACGACACCAGCGCCTGCCGCACCGGGTGCGTGGTTTGTGCCGCAGCGGCAACGATGGGCGCGCTGCCAAGCCCCGACTCATTGGAAAAGAGCCCCCGCGCGACGCCATAGCGCACCGCATCTCTAAACGCGGCGCCCACAAATCCGCCGACTGCCGCAGTGCCGGTGAACGCGGTGTTGAGGATCAGCATGACCGTATCGGGAAGGGTAGCGGCGCGGAGCACCAGAATAATGCCGCAGCCTGCAACATATACCAGCGCCATTGCCGGCACCAGTTTTTCACACACCCGCGCAATTGATTGAATGCCGCCCAGAATAACCAGCGCGGTCAGCGACATCAGCAGCATACCGGAGACCCACGGGGGGACATGCAGGGTTTCCCTGACCATCCCGGCGATGGAATTTGCCTGCACCATGTTGCCGATGCCGAAGGCGGCAATTGCCGTTAAGGCGGCAAAGACCACTCCCAGCCATTTCGCCCGCAGTCCCCGTTCAAGGACATACATGGGACCGCCGGCCATGAGCCCGCTGGGGGTTACCACCCGAAAGGCAACCGCAAGCAGCGCTTCTGAATACTTGGTTGCCATGCCGAACACGCCCGTCAGCCACATCCAGAACACGGCGCCGGGACCGCCGGCGGCCACGGCGGTCGCGACCCCGACGATATTACCGGTGCCAATGGTTGCGGCCAGGGCGGTGGTCAGCGCGCCAAAGTGGCTGATGTCGCCGGAACCTTCCCGGGTGCGCTGCAACGAGAGTTTAATGGCTTGCCAGAGATAGCGTTGGATGACCCTGAGCCGGATGGTTAGAAAGACATGGGTGCCAAACAGTGCGATCAGCAGGGGCGGACCCCATATCGCAGCAGAGAGCTGATCCAGTATCAGTTCCAAACGCTCCATGGTATCTGCGTTATAAATCCAGTTGCCTGATGATATCCTGCGCAGCAGTGTCGGGAGTGTGAAACACTGTGTTGATCTGCACGTCTGCGCAGTAGGGATATTCAAAGGGGTAGGTAATGCCGGGCTGAGGAAATTTGTGTTTCTTAAACGGGTTCATTAGATCGCACAGGGCACGCAGGTAGAGAAATGAACCGCGTTCATGATTGACGCCGCGCAGCGAGCGCCAGGTGTCGCGCCACACGGCGATCAGCAGCGGACAGGTGACATGGATGATCCGCAACTGGGGAATTTGTTCCTTGAGCATAGTGCGAATAGCTTCAACGCTCAAACCGCTGTCTATCACCAGGCTGAAGCCCTCTGCAAGGTGCCGTTTAAATTCTGCTGCGGCGTTTTCATAGATGACTCTTTTTACCTGGCGATCCTCCGAAAAAGGATCCGCACCTGAGGGCGACAGCCGTTTACGCAACTCGTCAAAGCGGATCAGCGTTGCCCGGTAGCCGCGCTCCGAAAGTTTTTCAGCCAGCACTTCGGCAATACTGCTTTTCCCGGTGCCGCCCTTGCCTAATAACAGCAGGGCAACCGGTTGTTTCTGTTCGATGGGTTTGAAGAGTTCGGTCATAGCGGTGCGGGGTTTGCAGCACGGTATGCCTTAATAAAGGCATCGGTATATTCTGCAACAAAGGTCCGAATATTTCCCAGCTTGCGCGCCCCGACGGTGCCGCCGCCGCTTATTTTCCAGGTACCGACCGATTGCTTGACTGCTGGTTTTCTCACCAGCGCCACCATCTGTTTCAGCTCAAGGGTGATATGGTAGGCGTAGAGGTCTTCTTCATCTTTGAAGGTAAAAATGTTTACATAGAGGTAGGGCATGCCCGGGATTTTTGCCAGTTCGTCTTCATGACGGATGTTAATGCCGGCCGCCCGCAGCTTCTGCTCTACATCGTGCCGAATTTGTCCCGCTGTCAGCCCCTCCTGTTCAACTGCGGGGAGAAGGTCTTCAATAACGATTCCCATGGCGGTGATGCCGACAAGGGAGGGAATGCCCTGCTGTCCCGACTCCTGGGCACGCGCGTCCGAGGTGCACAGAGCAAACCACAACAGACCTGCTGCCATGAATGCTGACATGGTAGGTTTTTTCATAGCGCATGACTCCTTTCAAAAAAATTGCAACCATGAACTGTATAAGATATTCCCAAGATAGTCAAAAGCTATTTTTTCCGGAGGTTCACTACCATTGATTGCATTCTTGGTTGGTTGCGCGCCAGATAGACAATGAGTGCGTTTCTTCCCTGTTCCGATCTCACGTGCCGGATTTTGCCGGGCATTGTTTGGAGAACGGCCGGCTTTTTTCCCGGGTATTTTTTCTGACCTGCTGCATACGCATCAATGAAATACCATTGCGCGGGGAACATCCTGTTCTTTTAAAGATGACTATGCGTGGGCTAGTAAAAAAATCCGGCGACAGCCCCTGTCTCGCTTCACGACCACGATACCGGGCACATAGTGCTGGACAGGAGCGCATATATGGTTTACAGTAAAAAGCAGGGCAGTAACGGCATGACAACACGGCAGAATCTGTTAACAAAGGACGGTGGGCGTGAATAAAGCACTGGCCGCAGCAATCGTGGCGGCGATTCTCATCGGCGGGGCATTGCTATATGTCTTCAAACGTGACACGCGGCAGGAGAAGTTTGAGACTGCGCTCATTGACCGCGGGGATATAACGGAAAAAATTACCGCCACGGGCACGATTAATCCGGTGAACAGCGTCAAGGTGGGAAGCCAGGTTACCGGCAGAATCGTTAAGATCTTTGCTGACTACAATGCCCACGTAAAAAAAGGACAGGTCATCGCCCAGTTGGAGACCGACCTGTATCAATCCAAGGTGGACCAGGCTGAGGCAAATTACAAAATGTCCCAGGCGCAGGTCATGGAGGCCAGGGCATCGCTTATTGATGCGGAAAGCAATTTCAAACGGGCAAAAAAATTGCGCGCCGAACAGGTGCTTGCCGAGCGCGATTTTGAAATAGCCGAAACCAAGTATGCGGCAGCCCAGGCTGCATATCAGGCGGCGGTGGCGCGGGAACGACAGTCCCAAGCGCTTCTGAACGCGGCAAACGTTGACCTGGCACATACCACGATCTATTCGCCGGTTGATGGGATTGTTATTTCCCGCAACTGCGACGTCGGGCAGACCGTGGTCGCCACATTCCAGACGCCGGATCTGTTTTTAATCGCCGAAGACCTCACCAAAATGCAGGTTGATGCCTATGTGGATGAGGCTGATATTGGCAAGGTGCAGGTCGGTCAGGAAGCGCAGTTTACAGTGGATTCTTATCCCGACACCGTGTTCAGCGGGACGATTTCCCAGGTGCGTTTTGCGCCGAAAGAACTGCAAAACGTGGTATCCTACGCAACCGTCATTGAAGTTGCCAATCCGGAACTGAAGTTGCGGCCGGGCATGACCGCCTCAATCACCATTATCGCCGGTCGTAAAATGAATGTGCTGCGGGTCGTCAATGCGGCGCTCCGGTTCAAACCCGATCCGGAGGATAAAGATTTCTCGCGAGATGATAAATCGTCGGGCACTCAGGACGCGGCCGACGATGCGGAACTGGCGAAACGCCAGCGGCTGTGGGTGCTTGCCGCAGATAACTCGGTGCACAGGGAACATATTACCACCGGCATATACGATACCCGCTATACCGAAATCGCCGCGGGCCGTGTTACCGAAGGGCAGAAAGTCATCGTAGGATACCAGCCGCAGTGGCGCAAGGCCGATTCATCCCGGGGCTCCTTTTTCCGGTTTGGTGCCAGACAATAATACCCGGCAACTGCGCGTGAACACTTTCATCCGTGCCGAAAATTTGCATAAAATGTACCGCTTAGACGGGCAGGCAGCGGTGCATGCCCTGCGGGGCGTGTCGCTGCAGGTCGCTGCCGGGGAATTCGTCGCCATCATGGGTCCGTCGGGTTCGGGCAAATCAACCTTCATGAACCTGCTGGGCTGCCTTGACACCCCCACCGAAGGGAGGCTGTTTATCGAAGGCGTGGAAGTATCTTCCCTGACGCGTAACCAGCTTGCCGAGATTCGCAACACCAAGATTGGCTTTGTGTTTCAAAATTTTAATCTGCTGTCCCGCACCAGCGCGCTGGAAAACGTTGAGCTGCCGCTGCTCTACCGCAAACTTGCGCCGGCACAACGACGCCGACGCGCAGTAGAAGCACTGGAACGGGTGGGGCTGAAGGATCGGATGCACAACCTTTCCAATCAGCTTTCCGGCGGCGAACAGCAACGGGTAGCAATTGCGCGCGCCCTGGTAAACAGTCCCGCACTGATTCTTGCCGATGAACCGACCGGCAATCTGGACACCAAAACCAGTGTGGAAATCATGAACATCGTGCAGGATCTGAATGTGCGGAACGGGATCACGATCATTCTGGTAACCCATGAACCGGACATCGCCCGCTACGCCAAGCGCGTGGTGCAGTTTCGCGACGGCGTAATCATCAGCGATCAATAGCAGCGTATGGAGATTTTTGCCACCATGAGAGTCGCCCTGCGGGCGATTATGCGCAACAAGCTGCGGTCGGTCCTGACGGTGCTGGGCGTGGTGATCGGTGTGTGCGCAGTTATTACCATGGTGAACATCGGCAGCGGTGCGCAGGTTGCCATTGAAAAAGCTATCAGCGGGCTGGGCACCAACATGATTATTATTTTCCCCGGCAGCATGACCAAGGGCGGCATGCGAACCGGATTTGGAACGGTTACGACGCTGGTTGACAGCGACGCGCAGGCGATCATTGATGAGTGCCCCGCCGTGCAACTGGTGACTCCGGTGGTCAGTACCGCCGCCCAAGCCGTCTATCAAAACCAGAACTGGGGAACGTCGGTGATGGGGACCAACCCGGATTTTCAGCTCATTAAAAACTGGGTGCTCGCGCGCGGGTCGTTTTTTACCATGCAGGATGTGAAGGCGTCGGCAAAGGTCTGTGTGCTGGGGAAAACGGTAGCAGAAAAGTTGTTTGGGGAGCAGAATCCAGTCGGCCAGATCATTAGAGTGAAACGCATACCATTTCGGGTCATCGGCGTGCTGACGGAAAAAGGCCAAACCACGTTTGGCCAGGATCAGGACGATACCATTTTAATCCCCTACACGACGGCGCAGAAGCGGCTGATGGGCATTACCTATCTGTCCATGATTATGGCCTCGGCGGTATCCAATGAGCTTATCCCTCAGGCGCAGGAGCAGATCCGCACCCTGCTGCGCCAGCGCCACGCCATACCGGAGGGCGAAGACGACGATTTTACCGTGCGTAACCTTGCAGACCTGACGGAAACGTTCAACACCATTACCGGCATCCTGACGCTGCTGTTGGGCAGTATCGCATCCATATCGCTGGTGGTTGGCGGCATCGGCATCATGAACATCATGCTGGTGTAGGTTACCGAGC
>FWWM01008643.1_pt1 | contig 19403 bp, 29 predicted proteins | sample 2228351 | NCBI WGS metagenome assembly FWWM01 (sample SAMEA103939774, study PRJEB20133) | metagenome
AAAAGTTCCCGTAGAGTTTGTGATAACTATACACGGAGAGCAGTATCACGTGCAGATAGCGGGCAGGGGTGAACCAGCACCCGAGGGCAAGACCTTTTTCATAAGGCTTGACGGGAAGCTGGAAGAGGTTGTCCTAAGACCTTTAAGGGAGATAGAGAGCGTGGCGGAAGGCTACGGCGAGATAACCCAAGGTGAGATGGTAAAGCCCAAAAGACCCAAGCCCGTAGGAGTGGGAGACATTACTTCTCCCATCTCGGGTAAGATAACCAACATAAAGGTTTCTGTTGGGCAGGAAGTAAAGGAAGGGGATGTCCTATTTACGGTAGAAGCCATGAAGATGGAAAACGAGGTCCACTCTCCCGTAGATGGCGTGGTTGAGGAAATCCTCGCCAGAGTTGGAGAAGTGGTAAACCCGGACGAGGTGGTCATCAGGATAAAGCCTAAGATATGAAGGTTTTTGTGGTGGAGGATGACAAGGACCTTGCGGAGCTCTTGGAACACAACCTGAGGCGTGAAGGCTACGAGGTAAAGACCTTTCAGCGTGCCTTGGACCTTTATAAGGTCCTGTCCTCTGAGAAACCCGACCTTTTCGTGCTTGACGTGATGCTTCCGGACTACGACGGGTTCAGGATAGCCCAGCATATAAAGTCTAACGTGGAGCTAAAGGACATACCCATCGTGTTCTTAACCGCAAAGGATATGGAGGCGGACAAGCTCAAGGGCTTTTCCCTCGGAGCGGATGATTACATCACCAAGCCCTTTTCCATGAAGGAGTTTTTGGCGAGGGTGAAGGCGGTCCTCAGAAGGGTGGGGAAGTTAGAAAGCAAGGGAAGGTTCAAGCTCGGCTCTCTTGATATAGACTTGGAGAAAAAGGAGGTAAAGAGGGGGAGCGAAAGGATAGAGCTTACAGCCACAGAGTTTAAGCTTTTGGAAGCCCTTCTGAACAACTACGGCATACCCTTGAGCAGGGAGTTCTTGATAGAGAGCGTGCTTCAAAAGGATGTTTACGATAGGACGGTGGACGTGCATATAAAAAAGCTTAGGGAAAAGCTCGGTCCGGAGGGTGAGTGTATAAAGACAGTCAGGGGTTTTGGGTATAAATTGGAGGTATGATTCACTTTCTTATCTTCCTGAGCCTTGTCCTGTCCGTTTATACCCTGCTGGTCCTATACCCTTACTACAGGCTCTTAAGGCATGCCCTACCTATTCCACTGCGTTGGCTGTATCTTTTTGTCTGCGTGTTTGCCGTAGTCCTGCTCTTTTTGGGTAGGTATGCAGATAAAAACTCCTACTACAGCCTTTCTTACTGGGGCGTGCTTTTGGGTCTTTTGTGGCTCGGCTTTTCCCTTTACCTTTCCTTTTCAGCCTTGCTGGTAGACCTTTACAAGGGCTTTGTGGAGCTTTCCAAAAGGTTCTTGGGCATAAACCCTCTTCCCAAGCCCTCCGTTAAAACAGCCCTAATCTTGGTGTTGCTCTTGTCTTTGAGCCTTTCCGCTTACAGCTACTATGAAACGCTCAATCTCAAGGTCATAAGGATTACCATCTACACCCATAAGCTACCCGAGGGTATGGACTCATTAAAGATTATGCATATCTCGGACACGCATCTGGGACCCGTGATGGGTATGGACAAGGTTAGGCTGGTAAAGGAAATCTGGCAGAGGGAAAAGCCGGACATCATAGTGGATACGGGAGACTTGGTGGACGGAAACCTTAGGGATAAGCAAGATATGGCATTGGAACTTTCTCGTATGAGCGCACCTTACGGCAAGTTTGCGGTTATGGGAAACCATGAATACTTCAGGGACTGGGAACATGCCTTGGAGTTTATGAGAAGCTCCGGCTACAGGGTTCTAAGGAACGAGACGGTGGATTTGGGCTTTATGAAGATAGTTGGCATAGACGACAGAACGTGCAAGCTTGTAAACGCATGTGTGAACGAAAAGAGCGAGACCAAGCTCCTTAGGTCCGTAAGCGGGGACGGAAAGTTTGTCCTTGTCCTCAAACATCAGCCTACATTGGAGCCTTCGTCCTTAGGGCTCTTTGACCTCATGCTCTCCGGACACACCCACGGTGGAGTTTACCTACCCGTAGGTTGGCTAATCCTCAGACGTATGTTTATCACCGATGCAGGGCTTGTGAAGGTGGGGAGCTCTTACATCTTCGTAAGCAGGGGGGTGGGAACGGGTGGTCCACCCATGAGGTTTTGGGCTCCACCAGATGTGGCAATAATCAACCTGGTGAATATATTAGATTAATCATGCTTACCCAGACCGTCTCCTCCTTTCTGAGAGGGAAAGGATATGTGGCCTTAGAGATTCCCGCAAGCCTCAAGTCCGCCATAAGCACCACGAAGGAAGGAGGCAAGGGTTATGTGCTCTTGACACGAGAAGGCATCCCCGAGGGGATAATCACGGAGAGGGATGTGGTCAGGCTTCTCTCGCAGGACATAGACCTTGACAGCCCGGCGATAGAACATGCCACCAAGACCTTGATAACCGTGAAGCATAGCAGGACGCTCTTTCATGCCCTTGACCTCATGCTGGAGAACAACGTAAGACGTCTGGTAGTCGTTGATGAAGAAGGTGTTTTTCAAGGCGTGCTAAATATGGAAGAGCTCTTGTCCTACCTGGAGGAGGAATTCTTCAGAAGGGACATGAAAGTTGTGGACATACTGAGCGGTAAAGGGCTCATACACGTAGAACCTACCACGAGCGTAAGAAGAGCGATTGGAATCATGATGGAAAACTCCATAGGTTCTTTACCCATCTTGGACAAGGGGTTGCTCGTAGGGATAATAACAGAGAGGGACGTGGTAAACAAGGTGGATCCAGATGACCTTGAAAGCCCCGTAAGCAAGTACATGTCAAGCCCTGTGTTCTGCGTAGGCATCTACGAAAGGCTGTCCAACTGTATAAAGGTAATGGAGGAGAGGAGGATAAGAAGGTTGGTGGTGGTTGATGAAGAGGGAAAACCCGTAGGCATAGTGACCTACAGGGATATTCTAAAAAACACGGAGGGAAGGTTTAGGAATATTTTTGAGAAAAAGCTAAAGCATGCCAAGGAGATACTTAATTTCCTCCCAGAGGTGGTGATAGAGGTCGTTGATACCTACAAAGACCAGGTCATCGTGTGGGCTAACAGGAAAGCACTTGAGCTCTTAGGAAACATCATAGACAAGAGCATAACGGAGGTGGTTCCAGAGAGGGACTGGGTCTATATACACAGCAAGCTCCTGAAAGAGGCTCAGGTGGAGAGATACAGGTTCGCAAAGGAGAGCTATGTCTTTGAGCTGTCCGCTTCCTACATGCCCACCGGCGAAAACCTCCACAGGGGAAGGTTCAAACTCCTGCTAAGGGATGTTTCTAAAGAGCACGAAACCCTCTTCAGCATGACCAAGGAACTCGACACCTACATGAGGATAATAAACTCCACGGAGGACATGATAATAGTTTACTCGGGGGAGGACTACAGGATAGAGATAACTAACGCAAGCGTTATAAAGAAGCTCGGATACACTCAGGAAGAACTTAAAAACATGACCATCTTCAACATCCTACACCCCGAGTATCACGAGCAGGTAAGGGCAAACATAGAAAGGATACTAAGACAGGATGTGGTAGTGAGGGGACGGAGGAAGTATGTATCCGCCTACGGGGATATCCTTCACGTAGATATAGTAGCCACCAAGCTTTATCTGAACCACAGACCCTACATACTTTTGGTTGCCAGGGATGTGACCGAAAGGATTAAGATGGAGGAGGAGATAAGGCAAAAGACCAAAAGGTTAGAGTTCCTACTCCTACATGACTTTGTGATAAGCCTAAACAGATGCTCGTCGGAGGGAGAAGCTTACAACATCTTAGCCAAGGCGTTGCTCAGAGAAGCGGGTATAGACAGGCTCGTGATCTACCAGGTTAACCCGTCCCTAAACAGGGTTAGTAATGTAATCGTATACGGCGAAGGTGACTACCAAAGATGTATGGAGGACGACATAAAAGAATGCAAGGTCATAATATCGGGTAGACCTCTGGTGGTAGATAAGGATTCCCTCTTGGGATGTCCCCTCAACAGACAGAGCGATGAGTCATACATGTGTATGGATTTGGTCTCGGGCGGTAGCATCATAGCTGTCCTTTATATGTCCTCTAAGAAGAACAATTTCTTTGATGAAGAGAGGAGGGAGTTCATAGAGAGCTTGGTTAGTGCCTTTACACCCTTTGTTTCCAACCTGCGCCTCATTGAGATAAACAAAGAGCTCTCCATAAGGGACCCCCTTACCAACCTTTACAACAGGAGGTATCTTATGGAGTTTTTGGATAAAGAGTTGAGTAAGAGTAAAAGAACGAACGAGCCACTGAGCCTGATAATGATAGACCTGGATGATTTTAAGAAGACAAACGACACCTTCGGTCACGCGATAGGGGATACCTGTCTGAAGACGTTTGCTCAGGTGGTGTTGGAAAACATAAGGAGTATGGACATAGCTGGCAGGTACGGCGGGGAGGAGTTTTTGATAGTGCTTCCGTCCACCGACAAAGATTGTGCGGCAAAGGTTGCGGAAAGAGTAAGGAAAAACCTAAAACTCCAAAGGTTGGAAACGCATATGGGATGTGCCACACTCAGCGCCAGCTTCGGGATAGCCACATACCCGGAGGATGGACAGGACGTAGATACACTTCTGAAGGTTGCAGATGATAGGCTCTACAGGGCAAAGAGGGATGGCAAAGACAGAGTGGTTCATGCATAAGGATTACTTAAGGGCTTATTAGCAAAACTAATAGAGTTATTAGGGAAAGAGTAATATAATTAAAATCACATTCTTTTTAGGAGGTATAGGCATGGCAACGATTACACCGGATAAGGTTTTGGATGCATCCGGTCTTAACTGTCCTCTTCCAGTGCTAAAGACCAAGAAAGCCATTGAGGAGCTCCAATCGGGTCAGATACTACAAGTTATAACCACAGACCCAGGAGCCAAGGCGGACATACCTGCTTTTTGCAGTAGGACCGGTCACCAGTTGATAGAAACTGTGGAAGAGGGAGGAAAGATAATCTTCTATCTGAGGAAAAAATAAGGAGGGATACACATGGAACGCTTAGCCATCATAGCCTCAAAGGGCACGCTGGATATGGCGTACCCGCCACTAATACTGGCATCCACCGCCGCATCCTTGGGCGTGGAGACCGCCATATTCTTCACCTTCTACGGGCTTAACATAGTCCACAAGAAGAAGATGAACGAGCTTAAGATAGCTCCCATAGCCAACCCCGCCATGCCCATGGCTTTTCCCCCCTCTATGCAAAACCCCATAACCAACGCCATATCTTCCATATTCCCCGGACCTCCCCAAATAATGGGTATCATCCCCGGTATGACGGACCTGATGACCTTTATGATGAAGAAGAGCATCAAAGAGCACGGAGTAGCAAGCATACCCGAGCTATTGGAAGTTTGCAAAGAGGCGGATGTAAGGCTCATCCCCTGTCAGATGACCATGGAACTCTTCGGCTACAAGAGTGAGGACCTCTTGGATATCCTTGACCCGCCCGCAGGTGCAGCTGCATTCTTTAACTACGTCCTTGAGGCGGAAAAACCCATGATAATCTTTGTATAAGGAGGTAAAAATGGCAGCGCAAGGCTATGAAAAAAAAAACTACTCTTTTACATCCTGACTGTTCCCTTCTTTGAAAGGGCGGAGCCTACCACCGGTGAGCTGATAAACCCTCAGGCGGGAGCTCCCTTCTTCTTGGCGACCGCGGCAACCACCATGGACTACGAGGTGGAGATGGTAATCACCTCCGAAGCGGGCTTTCTTCTCATGAGGGACAATGCCAAAAAGGTAAAGGTCAGACCCGGCGTGGAACAAACAGTTTACGACTTCATAGTTATGGCAAAGGAAGCAGGCGTTAAGATTTACCTGTGCGTTCCATCTCTGGACCTTACGGAGATATACAAGAAGGAAGACGTCAATCCCGAACTCTGCGACGGCATCATAGGCGGTGCAGCCTTTCTGGACAAGCTGATGAGCGGTGAGTATGCGGTCATTACACTCTGACCAGTTTATAAGCATATGCTTATATTCTCATAAGCAAAACTTATTTGACTTTGGTCAACATGTTTTTAACTTAATCCCTAAGGAGGTTAGCCATGGAAGGACATCCTTACGGATACAACCTGCCCATATCTGAAAAGACCAAGGCGGTGCCTTGGGAGGAAAAGGTAAGGATAGTGGAGGAAGTCAAGTCCGACTTCCGCTTTGAGGAATACATTTTCGGCTGTCTTAACTGCGGTGTCTGCACCGCATCATGTCCCTCCAACAGGTTCTTTGACTACTCCCCCCGTGAGATAGTCCAGCGCTTCTTGGAAGAGGACGTTGAGGTCCTCTAGGTCCTCTATGACATGATGCACGAATACATATGGGCGTGTTCTCAATGCTTTACCTGTTGGATAAGGTGTCCCTTTGTCAACAACCCCGGCGGTTTGGTGGCGATAATGAGGGAGGTGGCGGTCAGGAACGCCTTTGAGGCAACCAAGGACCTTCTCAAACCATACGGCCGTGTCCTTCTCAAGGTTATGACCACTGGTAACCAGCTCTCCGCGGATAGAGATGTACACCATCTGGAGAGAGACGGGCATCTTTGAGATGCTGGAAAAGCTTGACCCCAACCTCTACAACGTCATAATGGACATCGTAGAAGAAAACGAAGAGCGCTACGAGGACATGTATGGAGAGGAGTAAGCTAACGAAAGGGGCTGAAACCCCGAAAAACTTAAGGAGGTGTTAGCCATGGCACACGGACACCATAGAAAGGAAGGAAGCATCCTTCAATACCCAGAGGTTCCTCCCTTCCCCACTAAGGAACCCATGGGAACTGCACATTATGACCACATCTTTGAGATGATGGAAGAGCTGGAAGCCAAGGGCGAGATACTCATCCACAGGATTACCGAAGAGCACCAACCCATACAGGTTTATACAAGGACTGGCAGGATCAAGACCATCCCCACAAACAAGCTCTGGCATCATAAGTCCTGCGGTCAGTGTGGAAACATACCCGGATACCCCGCTTCCGTGTTCTGGTTTATGAACAAGTTTGGGCTTGACTACCTGAACGAGCCCCACCAAACTTCCTGCACCGCTTGGAACTATCACGGCTCAGGAACCTCTAACCCCGTAGCCCTCGCCGCTGTATGGCTCAGGAACATGCACCAAGCGTGGAAGACCGGCTATTACCCCCTCATCCACTGCGGGACCTCCTTCGGCTCTTACAAGGAAACCCGCGAACAGCTCATAATGAACAAAGAGCTCCGTGATGCGGTAAAGCCCATCCTCAAGAAACTAGGAAGGCTCACCGAAGACGGCAGGATAGTCATACCTCAGGAGGTGGTCCACTACTCCGAGTGGGTCCACGCCATGAGGTTCAAGATTAAGGAACTCTACGAGACGGAAGGCAAGGCAAAGGGTATAGATGTTTCCAACGTGAGGGTAGCCATACATAACGCCTGCCACACGTGGAAGATGATAGCGGACGACTATCCTTACGACCGACCCCGAGGTTTACAACGGTCAAAGACCCGCAGCCTCTACCGCTGTTATGAAGGCTCTCGGTGCACAGGTGGTTGATTACTCCACTTGGTATGACTGCTGTGGTTTTGGCTTTAGGCACATCCTGACGGAAAGGGAATTCACCAGGTCCATGGCAATCCAGAGAAAGCTCAAAGTCATATACGAAGAGGTCAAGGCGGATGTCATCATAACCCACGACACCGGATGCACCACCACCTTTGAAAAGAACCAGTGGATAGGTAAGGCTCACGGCATGTATTATCCCGTTGCGGTCATGTCGGACGTGATGTTTGCCGCCCTCGCGTGCGGTGCTCATCCGTTTAAGATTGTCCAGCTTTACTGGAACTGCTCTTCCTATGAGCCCTTACTTGAGAAGATGGGTATAACCAACTGGAGAGAGCTCAAGAAGGAGTGGGAAGACACGGTCAAGCACATATCTGAGCTTGAAAAGGCGGGCAAGTATGACGAGCTGATGGAGTTTTTCAAGGAGTATGACCTTTATGAACCCTACAGCAGGACGTCTACCGGTAAGCCCAAGGCGTCCGCAACCGCAGCCATGCCCCTGTTTAAGTCCTAAGCTTTCATGGGGGCTTTTGCCCCCTTTTATAACTCTCAAGGAGGTCAGATATGGCTAAGAGTGTGTTGGTGGTAGGCGGTGGACCCGCAGGACTGAGCGCAGCCAGAGCTCTGGGTAGGCTCGGTATCAAGACCATACTGGTGGAAAAAACAGGCACACTGGGTGGAAACCCCATCCAGAACCATTACCACACCCTCATACCCAGGAAGCTAAAGCCTTCTCAGGTGCTGGGGCCCTACATAAAGGACGTGGAGAGCGACCCAAACATCACGGTAAAGCTCAACACGGAGCTTGAAGCCTGTGAAGGTGAGCCCGGCAATTACAGGGTAAGGCTCTCCAACGGAGAGACTCACGAAGTGGGCGCCATAGTGGTAGCTACGGGCTTTCAGCACTTTGACCCCAGAAGGAAAGGCGAGACAGACAGCTCGGCGTTACCAACGTCCACTGTTGTAGGTACGGCTGTGCCCTGTCCGGTCTTCAAGGCTCCGAGATAAGGGAGCATTATCCGGATGTGGATGTGTTCTGCTACTACATGGACGTGAGGACCTACGGCACATGGGAGTATCCCTTCTACTGGGCACCTCAAGAGAAGTATGGTGTTAGGTATGTAAGGGGTAGGATAGCAGAAATCACCTACAGCCCCGCCGATGGCAGGCTCAGGGTAAAGCACGAAGACACCATAGTCCAAAGACCTTCCGAAGTACCCATGGACTTGGTGGTGTTGGTGCTTGGAATGGAGCCCGCCGAAGGGACCAAGAAGGTTGCCAAGATACTCGGTCTGGCACAGGACCCCGACAGCCAGTTCCTCATACCTTCCGAAGAGTCAGGTTCTAACATAGTCTCCAACAAACCCGGCATATTCATAGCGGGTGCTTGCAAAGGACCCATAGACATAGAGTCCTCCCTGTCCGAAGGTGAGGCGGCGGCTGCGGAAGCGGCGGCTTTCATAGGTGCTAAGGTGACGGTATGAACCAGAGGAAAGTGGCGACCCTTGACGACTTTTTGGTTAGGGACTACCTGATAAAGATACTCGGTGAAGATGCTCCAGATAATGGAGCATATGTTCCCCACACGGAGGAAGAAACAGAAGGTCCTTGAGGAGACGGGTCTGGATAGGCTCAAGAGGGCTGTAAGCGACCTCCTATACGGCAAGGCAAAGAGCTGGGAAGAAAGAGTAGAGAGGTTTGTAAAGGAAATCAGGGGAATAGACAGAAAGTCTGCCAGAGACAGCCAGAGACATGGCGTCCGAGCTACTTCACTTTACCTTTCCCGACAGATATGTCCTCTGGACCAGCTGGATATGGGACCCCGAGTCCGAGAGCGGTGCGGTGGTTTTTCTAAAGGAAGAGCCACCCAAGCGCCACATGTACGGAGAGACATACGAGGAGTTTGAGCAAATCTATAAGCAAGTCCAGGAGAAGCTCCTTGACTTCGGCATAAAGGTCAAGGGCTATCTCTTTGTGGATATATTCCTTGCCATGATATACGCCACTTACGTAGATTACATGAGCCTTTCTACCATGCACAGCGCCAAGGGCTTCTTCCCACCCGCTGGTTCCATAGCCAGAAGGCTCTTGGGCGTGTTAAGAAGTGAAGACATTTTGGAGGTGTAAGCCATGGCTATACATGAGAGAAGCTTGGTAGAGCCAGAAAGAGTTTTAAGAAAGGAAAGGCTCGTAGTCGACGGCATTGACGTCTCCGGGGACTGGAACCTCATAATCCTGCCCCGTGTGATAAACGACTACGACCTTGACTTTGCCAAGGAGATAGTAAACTCTCCGGACGGCAAGACCATAAACCAGTGTTATCAATGTTCTTACTGTCTTACTGCACAGCATCCTGCCCCGTTCACAACTACTGGGACGAGCGCTACAACCCCAGGCACTTCATATACCTTGCAAGGTTAGGAATGATTGATGAGCTTCAAAAGCGTGCGGATGTGATGTGGAGATGCGTCTCCTGCCATAAGTGCACCCACAGATGTCCTAAGGGTGTGCTGGTGGAAGAGGTTCTAAAGGTTATCCTCAGGACGATGGCTAAGAAAGGCTACATAGATGAGTATCCTTCCAAGAAGTTTGACAAGTTCTTCACCGAGCAGGTTCTGGAATACGGAAGGATAGAAGACGGAGACCTTCTCTTCGGATGGATAGAAAAGCAAGGTTATAACGTCTTCAAAGACCCTATTCTCAAAAAGCCCATACCCTTCCTGGGAGAGACCCCCGAATGGCTCAAACAGCTAACCCTAAAGCCCATAAAGTCCATGAACATAGGCTTTTTGGTGCTCAACGCCAAACACATGCACATGCTCTTCCATCCCAAGACCAAGAACTGGAACAAGTTCAAGCAAGTTTTAAGGAAGGTGATGGAAGAAGAAGGAGCTCTATCCCACTAATAGGAGGTGATTAAAATGGGTGTGATAGGTAAGAGAGTGGCTTATTACCCGGGCTGTTCCCTTGAAGGTGCAGCAAGGGCATACGATGTTTCCACGAGGATAGTAGCCAAAGAACTCGGGCTTGAGCTGGATTACCTTGAAGATTACAATTGCTGTGGTGCGATGGAGTCTAAGAACGTGACCTTTATGGGTACCATGCTCATGAACGCACGCAACATGTCCTTGGCACGCAAGCAAGGACATGATGTAATAGTGGCGCCTTGCAACGGGTGTTCTTTTTCCTTGCAGAGGGCCGAATACTTCTTGGAGACGGACAAGTCGGTGTTTGACAGGGTGAACGCACTTTTAAAGGAAGGTAGTGTGGACCCCCTTGACAAAATCCCTCTAACCTACCACATCCTTGAGTGGTTCTATCACGAAGCCGGTCCACAGAAGGTAAAGGAGAAGACCAAAAAGCCCCTGAGGGGACTCAAAGTAGCCAACTACTACGGATGCCTCTATACCAGACCTCACTTCTATGCAAGGACTTATGCCCACGCTGGCGGTCAGGACGAAGAGGCAAGGCCCAGAAAGAGAGACACTGCGGACGACGACGAACGTCCTCACTACATGAACGACCTTCTGGAGGCGGCTGGTGCAACCAGCGTAGAGTTTGAACCCATGCATACCCAGTGCTGTGGTGGACCCCACTCCCTTTCTGACGAGATGGTCTCTGAGAAATTCGTGATGATGATACTCCAGACCGCCAAGAGGAACGGAGCGGATGTGATAGCTACCGAGTGTCCCCTATGTCATGCATCCCTTGAGATGTATAGGCACAGGCTCATGATGAAGGGTGTGCCCGACGTGGATGTGCCGGCGGTATACTTTACACAACTGTTGGGTATAGCTTTCGGATACGGTATCGGTGATGTCAAGCTCAAGGACAACCTCTCCGACCCCATCCCCGTCCTTAAAAGGTTAGGGTTGGTATGAGGAGGTTTTGAATGGGCTTGGGTGGAGAGACCGCTCAGACCAACGAGTGGGAATACAACGGGTGCGTAATCCCCCTTGACATGTACTACGACATAGAAACCCAAACATGGGTCAGGGTGAACGAGGATGGAACGGTCACCATGGGGCTCACCGACGTGGGTCAGGTGAGGTCTGGGCGTCTCCTCCATGCCCGTATAAAGGACGTGGGAAGGTTCATAAAGAAGGGCAAGCCGGTGGCATCCCTTGAGAGCGGTAAGTGGGCGGGTCCCATAAACGCCCTCGTGGAAGGTGAGGTGGTCGCAAGGAACGAGAAAGTGTTGGAACAGCCCGATATAATCAACTACGACCCCTACGGTCAGGGATGGATAGTGAGGATGAAGCCCGTAGACCTGGAGAGGGACCTCAAGGACCTGCTCTACGGACCCCAAGCCATAGAGAAGATGAAGGAATACATAGACGAGTGGGATATAATCTGTATGAGGTGCACATGATGGCGGGTAAGGACAAGCACGTCATACTTTTGGTATCCCAGTGGTGCGCCACGTGTCCCGATGCGGATGCCCTCTGGCAAAGGCTACAGAAGGAGTATGGCTTTAAGTACGAGGTCCTGGACGTTGCCACGCCGGAAGGCAGGGCATGGGCTAAGAAGCTCATAGTCCGCTCCGTCCCATCCACCATAATAGACGGGAAGCTCACCTTCGTAGGCGTTCCCGACGAAGCAGAAGCGAGGAAGGCAATAGAGTCATGAGCGAGAAGAGGGTAATCATTCTCATGACCAGCGGACCGCGCACGCCTTGGAGGTGTGCAGCCCCTTTCTACATAGCGGCGCTCATGGCTTCCAACGAGGCAGAGGTGGAGATATTTTTTAACATGGACGGAACCAACCTCATAAGGAAGGGTATAGCCCAGAGGATTGTTCCCAGTGAGCCCAACTGCCTGAGCCCTAACGGTAAGAAGTTAAAAACCGTCTACGATTTTATGAAGGATGCCAAGCAGGCGGGTGTTAAATTTGTATCTTGCAAGCAGGCGGTGGACTCTCTGGGTCTGACCTCGGAAGATATAATACCGGAGGTAGATGAGATAGTCCCCGCAAGCGAGTTTGCGTTAAGGGCTTTGGAAGCTGATAAGGTGCTAATTTTTTAAATCCTATAGACGGGAGGTATAGCGATGGCGGTAGTCAATGGGTGCAACATACCCGAGGACCTTCTCTACGACGTGGACCCCGAGGCCAACGCCTTCACGTGGGCCAAAGACAACGGAGACGGGACCTTCACCATAGGTCTCACCTCCATAGCCGCAGCCATGGCGGGAAGGCTCGTCGCCTACACCCCCAAGAAGGTGGGTAAAGTAATCGAAAGGCGCAAGAGCGTAGCCACCATCGAGAGCGGAAAGTGGGTGGGACCTGTGCCCACACCCCTCACCGGTGAGGTGGTAGAAATCAACGAAGCCCTCAAAGGAAACCCCGCCCTCGCCAACGACGACCCCTACGGTCAGGGATGGATAGCCAAGATAAAGCCCACCAACCCCGATGAGGTAAACCAGCTCCTCAAGGGTCAAGCTGCGGTTGACGCTCTGAGCAAGGTTGCCAACGAGAAGGGCATAAAGTGCGGTTGATGGGAAACGGGAGGGAACTCCCCTCCCTTCTACAAGATTTGGATGTAGACCTTGAATTTTTGGAGAGTTTAAGCGAAGGGTTTTCTATAAGGGAGGAGAATTTTGGAAAGGAGGTCTTTTTCCACGCTCCCGGTTTTAAACATTACGAGGTGGATGACTTTGCTGTAAACACGGGTCCTAAGTTTGTAGATGTGTCCATCACCGGCAGAAACTGTGAGCTCATGTGCGACCACTGCGCATCCAAAATCCTCTGGCACATGATACCCGCCACCACACCCGAAGAGCTCAAAAGGACAGCTCAAGAGCTTAAAGCCAAGGGCATAGAGGGAGTGCTAATCTCCGGAGGCTCGGACAAGGACGGCAAGGTTCCTCTGGATGGCTTTTTTGATGCCATGAAGTTTATAAAGCAGGAGCTGGGCATGCTCCTTACATGCCATGTGGGTCTCGTGGACGAAGAACAAGCCAAAGGTTTAAAGGATGCGGATGTAGATGCGGTCTTGCTTGACATAATAGGGGACGATGAGACCATAGCTCATGTATACAAGATGCCTCACAGGAGCGTAAAGGACTACTCAGAGTCCTTGAAATTGTTAAAAGATTACGGACATAACATAGTCCCCCATGTGATAATAGGCTTGCATTACGGGCAGATAAGGGGCGAGTACAGAGCCATAGACATGATAGCCAAGTATGAGCCATCCGCCCTTGTTTTGGTAGTAGTCATGCCTTACTTTGGAAAGGCAAGGTTTCAACTCCTGCCACCTCCGAAGCCCGAAGAGAGTGCCAGAGTAATACTCCATGCGAGGAGAAGTATACCCAACAAGCCCGTGGTGATGGGTTGTGCCAGACCGGCTGGACCCGAAAGAACCAAGCTGGACCTTTACGCCCTGCACGCGGGAGTAAACGGCATAACCTTTCCCGCGGAAGGCATAGTCTCCCACGCAAAGGAGCTGGGTATAAAGCCCGTCGTCTCCCCCAACTGCTGTTCTACCGTCTTCATGGGGTTATGAGGAAGGTCTTGCTGGCTACCACCAACATGGGGAAGGCTCAAGAGTTTATGCGTATCCTCTCTCCCTTGGGTGTGGAGCTGGTCATACCGGACAAAAGGCTCAAGGTTGATGAGGGAGACTGCTCCTTTTTGGAGAATGCCTACATCAAGGCTAAGGCATACTACGACGCTTACGGAATTCCTCCCACGCTGGCGGATGACTCGGGTCTTGTGATACCCACCTTGGAAGGCTTTCCGGGTGTTTTCTCCAGCAGGTTTTACGCTCATCCCTTCGGAGGCTTGGAGGAAATAAGAGGCCCGGAAGACAGAGCCAACATAAACAAGGTTCTTAGGCTCATGAAGGACAAGGAGGACAGGAGGGCATACTTTGTATGTTATGTGGTCCTGTATACGGGGGACGGTGGATGCTTTGCGGAAGGAAGGGTATATGGGCAGGTTCTCCATGAGCCGAGGGGAGAAGCTGGCTTTGGTTATGACCCCATATTCATGCCAGAAGGCTTTGACAGGAGCATGGCGGAGCTCTCACCCGAGGAGAAGGACGCGGTATCCCACAGGGGTAGGGCGCTTCTGCGTCTGTCGGAGGTGGTGGGATGGACATAGGGAAGGTCATAAAGCTCAAAGAAAAACTTAAGGAAGAAAAGACAAGACAGCTCGGCGCCTTAGACCAGAACATAAACACCCTCTTGGAAGAGATAAAGCGATTGGAAGGGGAGATGGATGCTGTGGATATGGCACTCAAAGCATCCTTTTCCTACGAGCTCTGGGTTCAACATCTGGGTTCAACAGAAGGCTCTTCTTTCTCGTTGGGAAAGGTGTAAAGAGAGGCTAAAGGACCTGCAAAAGAGGAGGGAAGAAAAGGCTCAGGAGCTCAGGGAAGTTTACGCGGAGATAAAGGCTCTGGAGAGGATAAAAGCAAGCCATGAGGAGGAGGAGAGGAGAAAAGGCGTGCAGAGAGAGCAGATGAACCTGAGCTTTTTCCACAGCATCAGGAAAGGTTTGCTGCTCCTGCTTATAGTCTTCCCCTTGCTATCCTTCGGAGATAGCGCCCTCTCCAAAAAGATAAAGCAGGAGCAGAGGAAGAAGGCAGAGCAGGACCTGAGCGTTATCAACAAAGAACTGGAGAGAAGGTTAAAAAAGATTGAAGAAGAAAAAAGAGCTCTGGAGACGGAGAGAAGAAGACTGGAAGAGTTGAAAAAACAGAGAGAACAGGTAGAGGTAAGACCGGAGGAGCACAAGGATGTGGAAAAGTGGGTAGCCATCATAAACAAGACCTCGCCCGACGAGGCGGGAGCCATGATGAACCAACTGGATGCAAGGCTCGTAGCCAAGATAATGCTAAGGCTGAAAGAACGCCAAGCTGCCCAGATACTTGAAGCCATGGACCCACAGAAGTCCGCAGAAGTTTCTAAGATAATCATGGAGAGTAAAATATCCCAAGGAGGTAAGCCATGAACAGAGCGGTTTTAGAACAACTAACCGTGCAGAAGGAAAGCCCCGAATACCTTCAGATAAGCATGGCGGCTGCCATGACCTTGGGGCTCGTGCCGGGACAGTTTTACAGGAACACCAAGCTAAGCTGTATAAACACGCTCCTGACATACCCATCCGGATGCCACGCCACTTGTGCTTATTGTGGTCTTCAGAAGGCAAGGGAGATGGAATACTCAAAGAAGAACTTCATACGCGTAGAGTGGCCCACCATACACATAGATGAGATAATACAGAGGGCAAAGCAGGTAGGGCATGTGGAAAGGCTCTGCATAGCCCAGATTACCCATCCCCGCGCCATAAGGGACACCAAGACGGTCCTTGAAAAAGTCCTGAAGGAGTTGGGAGATAAGATTTTTGTCTCACTGCTCATCAACGCCACGGGTACCACTTACGAAGACATTCTGGATTACAAGCGACTGGGGGCTGACACGGTCACGGTAGCCATAGACTGTGCCACACCAGAGGTCTTTGAAAAGCTCCGCGGTAAGCCTATGAACAGCCCTCACAAGTGGGAAACTTTCTGGAGGGTTTTAGAGTGGTCTGCGGAGGTTATGGGAGACGGGTATGCGGGTTGCCATCTGGTAGTAGGTTTGGGTGAGACGGAGCAGGAGATGATACAGACCATACAGATGGTCAGGGACCTGGGAGCTCGCACGCATCTTTTCTCCTTCTGGCCCGAGGAGGGTTCTATGATGGAGAAGGAAAAGCCCTGCCCAGCGCCCCAGTACAGGAGGGTCCAGTTCGCCAGATACCTCATAGACAATCAGATAGCCCGCTACGAAGACATGAAGTTCAATGAAAGAGGACAGGTGATAGACTTCGGCATAGACAAGGACACCTTTGAAGAGCTCTTCTGGAGCGGAAGACCCTTCATGACTTCTGGTTGCAGAGGAAAGACCACGGAGGTGGCATGCAACAGACCCTTCGGAGACAGCTCGGTAAGCGACATAAAGAGCTATCCCTTCAAGCCCGAAAGGTCCGACCTTCAGAGGATACGCAAACAGCTCTTTGATTACGAGATGACCACCAACTATCCGGATGTGCTCAATCCAAGCATTTTCAGATATCAATAATCGGGGGCCTTTGCCCCTTCTCTTATGAGAGTATACCAGTTTCTCCTAAACAAGGGTTTGGAGAGGAGAAGGTCGCAGGAGGAGTTTTTCTCCATAGTAGAGGAGACATACGAAGAGGGCGGAGTTTCCATAGTTGAAGCACCTACGGGAACGGGCAAAACCTTTGGCTACCTCATACCTGTATTTGAGAAGGGCTACAAAGCCATTATCTCAACGGGCACAAAGCTCTTGCAAGAACAATTAAGGAGGGATATAGAAGAGATAAGGAGTGCATACTCCTATCTTTATGGGAAAGATGTAAGCTATTTGGTGGTAAAGGGTAAAGCCAATTACCTATGCCTTGATAGGTTTTACAAGAGGGATGATGTTCCCTTTGAAATCAGACAGCTTGTAGAGGGTGAGTGGGACGGAGACTTTGAGAGGGTACACGTAGACCCTCACCTTCAGTTAGAGCTTTGTGTGGACGATGATTACTGCACCAAAGCCTACAGGAGAGTATGTCCTCACCTGAGGGACTGTTATTACTACACCAAGCTCAAAAGGAAGGAAGCCTCCGCCCAAATACTCGTGGTAAACCATGCCCTGCTGTCCCTTAAGGACTTTGAAGACTCCAAAGAGAGGATGCTCGTGGTGGATGAAGCCCACGAGCTGGATAAGTACTACATAAACAGCCTGAGCGGAGGCATATCCCTTTACTTTCTACGCGTCCACGTGTTGGGAAGTATAAGGCAGTTCTTACATTCAGCGGATGTAGATGTGGAGGGTTTTTTTGAGAGAAACTTCTCTAACATGTTTAGGGATGATAGGGAAAAGGTAAGTCTGGACACACTAAGACCCTACGCGGAAGGCCTTAGGACAAGCATACTTGAACCAATCCTAACAGGGAGCAAGTGAAAGAGCGCCTGCTTAGGTTTATCCGTCAGTCCATGTTCATAAGCCTAGAGTTCAGGGATTATTTGTTGGATGTGGGTCTCGTAGAGTGGGAAGAGCTCTTTAACAAAAGGGTGAGCTTTGATGGTATCTCGGAGGATGAAAGGAACGTAATGAAGGACGTAAAGACCTATGAACTTCTCCGCAAAAGGGTAGCCAAGCTGTCAGACTTGGTGCAAATCATGGAACAAGAACCTGCAGGTTTTGGCTATTCGGTATCAAGACAATGGTCAAAGAGGTTAGAAACTTACAACTACCACCTTGAGGTCTTCCCCCTCTTTGAGCGTTTCCCTACCGATGAATACAGGGCTGTGCTCCTTACATCCGCAACTGCGGACCCGGAGGACCTTAGGCAGACCTTAGGTATAGAGGGAAGGTTTTACAGACTGGGCTACAACTTTGATTACAGCAAGGTATACGGTTTATAGTGTGTAGGGTGGACCCAAGAAAGGAGACAGAAAAATGGAAGGAAAACCTTATACTTGCGTACAAGTACTTGAGGACGCTCCACGATAGAGTCTTGGTTCTCCTTACCAACAGGGAGCATACCAAACTCTTTGAGAGGGAAGAGGGCGTTATGGTGCAGGGGGACGAACCGCTTTCTACCCTCGTGGAGGAGCTACGAGAGGGGCGCATAAAGGTGCTCATAGGTCTTGATAGCCTATGGTTCGGTGTGGATATCAAGGGTGAGAAGGGCATCCTTATGTCCAAGCTACCCTTTGACAACCCGGAAGAACCCCTGTCCTACCATCGTATGAGATACCTAAAGGAGAGAGGGGCTGACCCCTTTGATTACATGAGAAGAAAAGCCCTGATAAAGTTCCGTCAGGGCATGGGTAGGCTGATGAGGTCCAAGGAGGACAGAGGCACTATAATACTCTGCGATGGAAGGATAAGGAAGTTTCCGGAGTTTAAGAGGGCTGTGGAGTCCCTGGGCATAAGGATAGAGTACATAGGATGGTAGCCTGCATTATAATATAGCCTATGGCGGAAGAAGCAAAGGAGGCGGTAGAGGAAAAGAAGGGAGGAAAGAAGAAGATAATACTCATCATACCCCTACTTGTCTTACTCATCGGAGCGGGAGCGGGCGGAGCATACTTTTTCCTGTTTGCCAAGAAGGACAAGACCAAAGAGGAGAAAGTCCACATGCCCTCGCAGGTAGGCGTCATGGTTGACCTTGGCGTCTTTACGGTGAACTTGGCAGACAAGCAGGCGGAAGTCTATGCGAGGATAGCCATAACCATGGAGGTGTCCGATGAGAAGGTAAAGGCGGAGGTGGAGAGGCGTATGCCCATAATCAAGGATGCGGTCATAGATGTGATAAGCAGTAAGGCATCCGACTTTGTGAGAACCCCAGAAGGTAGGGAGAGCTTACGCTTAGAGATAATAAGGAGAATAAACGCCATACTCGTAGAAGGTGGTGTCAGGAACATATACTTTACTGAGTTTGTGGTTCAGTCAACATGATGGACTTTTTCGTAGAATTCCTGAGGACGCTTCTGGCTCTGGGTATAGTCTTAGTCCTTATTTTTCTTACTCCTTCCCAACCTTCCCAGGCTCATGCACCTTTTTAAGCTTCCTTCGCAGACCGACGGCTCTCATGTGAAGATAAAGAAGATAATACCCGTCCAGAGGAAGGGCTCTTTGGTCGAAATGGAGATAAAGGACAAGCTCTACGTGGTATACTTTACGGATGTTTCCGCCACCGTGATATACAGGGAGGAAGATGAAGAGGCTCATACTACATCTCCTACTTCTTAGCTTTCCGGCC
>FWWM01008647.1_pt1 | contig 19394 bp, 16 predicted proteins | sample 2228351 | NCBI WGS metagenome assembly FWWM01 (sample SAMEA103939774, study PRJEB20133) | metagenome
CAGGTGGTTTTTTTTTTTTTTTCATCATATAGGATGAGAACCTGTTGTTGGTCCACTTATTTGTTTGGAACAAATTGGAACTGCGCAGCCGACCCATAGGGCGAGTATCAGGACGATACGAGTAACCGGCAGGACTGCCGTTTGGGACGTTGCGAAGCAACGCCCGAAGGGCGAGGTACAGGATGTATCGAGCCAATCCTGATAGGTGCGCCATATAAATCAACTACTTAGAGGTAACTCAAGTGTTTTTTTGTATCTGGTGACCAAACGGTGACCACGCTGTGACCATTTGTGTTTTTAGCATCACCTTCTGACTTCAAAAAATGACCTTTGCTCCGAAAGCTTGCGCCGCGATAGAAATCAACATAGAGCGGTGAAATTGTGCTTCACATGTTTAATATACAGATCAGTGAGTGATTCCCTGAAGTAACACTTTAATCACGGCTTTTAATTATGAATAGCACTCATGACTCACCTGATAAATTCGCAGAGAAATTGCTGTCTGTTATCCGCGCTGAAAAAATACATGGCGTTGAAGTAACTGTAAGCATCGGGATTGTGTCGTCACAGACAGCCACATACGAAGAATTGTATAAGTCAGCCGACCTACTGCTTTATGAAACTAAACACAGCGGCAGAAACAAGTTTGTCAGCCAACTCATTTGATATAGAAGTAGAAAACCGGATGCTTGTTTTTATCAGGAAAAAAACAAGCATCAGTGTATCTTTGCTGGCCTTATCACAACAAGTTATCACCAGCTTAAAACTGATAATTCAAACCCGCATATACCGACCTGCCCATGCCCGGTATGTTGATGCCAAAAGGAATACCGTTGAGCGACATGGTCATGCCCTGTGCCGTGTAGACGCCGCCTTGAGATTGCTGATACAGTTTATCCAGCAGGTTTTCGATGCCGGCATCCAGCCTCAGTTGTGACCAGCTATGGCTGAACCTGATCGCAACAAGGCCATAACCAGGCGTAGCCTGCTCACCGCGGATAGCTGACAACCGGTTTTTGCGCTTGCTTAGCTGCCACTCCAGGCTATTGTCCCAACCGCCTGTTGCATGGCTTAACGTGAGACGGCCATATAAAGGCTGCGTTTGATAAAGACCATCAGATGTAACAGTGTTGCGTGCATCCAGATAACTGCCGATGGCTGTCAGTTGCCAGCGCCCGCTCTGGTTCTGATAAAGCTCACTCTGCAACGTCAGATCCACCCCTTTCAGCTCAGCCTGCTGGTTTTGGTAACGCAGAATATTAAACTGCCCCGCTTGCCAGCTGTTGCTCGCGGCAACGGCATCAATATAGTCATTCACTCTGGTGATATAAGGTTTCAGCGACACTTGCTGCTTGTGGTCCAGGCTCTGCCAGTTCAGGCTTGCCGCCAATAAACGGGCTTGTTCAGGCCGCAGCTGCAGGTTGCCAACATAACCATTGCCATCTCCCACCAGATTATTCATCGAAGCCGCCATGGCCCAACCCGACCAGACATAGGTTTCATATAAATTCGCCGACCGATTTTTTTGCGCAGCTGCAACCTCCAGCTCAAGCTGCGGGCTGAGCTGATAACGGCTGAGTAAGGTCAGATCCAGATTGTTGTCGTGTAATTGCCGATTGGCCTGATTAAACTGTGCCGCCTGCATGGCCTGCATGCCCATGGCATTGTTGCTGTCTGAATAACCTCGAACCGGGCCGGCATTGCGTGCGACCTGCTCATAACGCACGCCGTATTGCAGCAGCCAGTCGCTGTGAATCACCACTTCATGTTCACTAAAAAGCGCAATACGGCTGCGTTCACCCTGATGAATATTCAAAAAAGTACCTGGCCCCATAGCAGCACCTGAAGCAGTCCAGTAGTCATCCAGTTTAAATTGCTGCCAATCGATGCCAAGGCGCAGCAGCGAACTTTCCGTCAGTTCAACATCGCCACTGACATGAAAACCGCTGTTGACCGATTCAGAATGCATCGGCATCCCAGCGGCGCAGGTGCCGGCCGGGTCGCCATAAAAGCGCACGGGCTCACATGCTTTGCCCATCATCGCCAGACTGCCATACCAGAACTGCCGGTCCGGCCCAAAATCCATGCTGTGTTCAACCTTTTCCCGATACAGCCTGCTTTGCAACTGACCAAAACCGGTCTCACGCTGCCAACTCAGATTCACGCTGTGCTGTTGATTCTGCAGCAAATCCATCCGTTGATTGGCAAATCCCTGATAAGGCATCTGCTGGTAACCCAACTGTATTTCAACCAGATCAGCACCATACTGCTGCGCCAGTCTTAACTGATGATTCTGGGTTTCAAAGCTGGTGGATGCCACTTCATCCAGGGCAATCAGATGCCCTGGCCGGCCGCTGGCGTTTTGTGTTTTAAAGTCAGCAGCTGCATGGTAATTATTGCCTTTGCTCCAGTTGCCGTTGTAATGCACAAAATGCTGCGGCGCACTGTGGCTGAGCACCAGGTTGGTGCCGCGCGCCTGATTATTACTGCGATAAAAAGCGCCAACAGCGCCACTGAATTGCGACCGGGCGGAAAACTCAGCGGGTAATGACTCAGCGACAATAGCACCACCAATACTGTCACCGCCGGCACTGACCGGCGACACACCGGCATAAACCTGAATATGGCCAATAGCAGCAGGCGCCAGATAAGACAGCGGCGGGTTCATATGATTTGGACAAGCGGCCACCTGATCCATACCGTCCACCTGTATCCGGATGCGATCATCAGCCAGGCCACGGATACTGGGTAACCCCGACACGGCGCCAGCCTGTTTTACTGAAACCCCGGCAAAACGGCTTAATACACTGGCGGTATCGCTGCTCGCCGCTATCTGGTTTTTCAGCTGTTGCGCAGTCACAGACCATGGCTTCGCCACTGTTGCCTTGCCCTCAACTTTTATATGTTCAATGTCGGTTGCAGCGCAGACAGGCGGACAAAACAGATAAAACGCTAAAGTACAGACTGAAACAGCAACAGCATCTGAGCGAAAAGAGAGTTGTAACAACATGGATGCACCTTAGAGCAACTGAAATCTCAAAAATGCTGCCATAGTAGTGAGTTCAGATCAGGAGAAGAATGCGACAAATTGTCGCATCCCCACGCCATCACAACTCCGGGTGCTTAGTTGGGTCTGTGCTTGAGTAATTTGCGCTGCAGGGTGCGCCTGTGCATCCCAAGGCTGTCGGCAGTGCGGGAGATATTGCCCTGATGCTCGGCGAGCACCCGCTGAATATGCTCCCACTGCAGTTGTTCCGGTGACAAAAAGCCGGGCTCAGCGGCGGCAGCGGTTGCTGCAGGTGAGTCCTGGCCAAATAAACTTTGTTTCAGTAACTGAAAATCGACAGGTTTAGTCAGATAATCGTCTGCGCCAAGTTTCACCGCCTGCACCGCAGTTTGAATGCTGGCGTATCCGGTGAACACCACAATACGGCACTGCGGTAACTGTCGGCGCAACACCACAATAAACTCCAGCCCCGATTGCTGGTTAAAACGTAAATCTAGTAAATACAAGTCGGCCTGCTGCGCGGCCAGTTGCAAAGCGCTAACCGGCTCAGAAAAACAGCTTAACTGCCATCCGGGCTGACTTAACCTGCGCTGCAAAGTACTGAGCAGCGCCACATCATCGTCCACAATCACTAGTTTTTTCATCAGTGTTGCCCTTGAAAGCTGATCAATGTTTCCAGGCCACCTTGCACTAAGTTACGGCGTTGCACCCTGCCACCAAGGCGCTCAATCGAAATATTGGCCAAAAATTGCCCCCAGCCGAGGCCCTGCTCACTGAACTGCGGCACATGCCCAAGCTCTGCCAGCCGCTGTTCAGATAACCCCTCGCCACAGTCGACAATGCGCAGACTGAGTTGTTGCTGGTTGAGCTGAAGTTCCAATTGCAGTTTTGGCTGCTGATTTCTGATGCTGGCCTGCGCGGCATTGTCCAGAATTTGAAAGACTGCCGAAGCAACAGCTGTCGCCTCCGGAATGCGGCAAGGGCTGTGATCGGTTTGCTCTGTCAACCTGATGTCCAGTTCAGGCCTGGTGACACTCCAGGACTGCAAACTTTGTAATAACACCGGATAAAGCTCTGCGACCTGCAGATCTCGCCAGGCGCCGGCATGCTGTCGAAGCTGCGCAATAATCTGCTGGCAACGTTTTAATTGCTGCTGGATCTCAGGCAACACCGGATGTTGCTTCAGCTCAGGCGCAATTTCATCAGTTAACAACAAAAGATTCTGAATAGGAGACGCCAAATCATGAGCGGCGTTGGCGGCGTAAGTGGCGATAGCCAGCGCTTGTTCCTGGCGTAACTGATTCTGTTGTAACGCATTTAACTGCTGAGACTGCTGCCGGATCAAACGGGTTTGCCGGCTGATAAACCAGCTGAGCAGCAGAGCGGCAATAATAAAAGCGCCCCACATTTGCCACATATGCTGCGCAAAAGGCTGCATCACATGTTGATGCAAACCATGGTCACCCAGACCGGTGCTAAACTGCAGCAGCACACTCAAATCACCCTGCCACAACAAAAGCCAATAACTGCTGATAGCGGCAAGGGCAAAAAGGTAACTGACCCAAGCACTTAGCAATACTGCAGTCACAGCAACAGGCAGCAACAACAGCGCAATAAAACCGTTGCTGACCCCCCCCGACAACCACAACAAACTAAAAATGGCCAGAAAATCTAACACACAACCAAACGCCAGCAACGCCTGAGTACTACGCCAGCGCTCTGGTAACAAAGGGAGCACCACGTTTGTCGCCAACAGCAACAGCAGCACCAACACCAGCTTATTCCAGGAGGTTACCGGGTAATACAACAACCAGGCTGCAGCTGATAAAAGCGCCAGGATCAACATCACCAGAACCCGGAAACTCACCAGCTGCCAGAAGGCGCCGGCCGCTGCAATCAATGGTTTTGGAGCAAAAAAATTGGGCATAATACAACTCAAAATTATGTACAGCGGTTTGCAACAACAAAACACTATGGCCTGAACACCAATCGGCGCTTTATCCGATGCTGGGGAAGAGGCCGGATAACAGGCACCAAATATACGCCCACTGCTCATGGCATGCTACAGAGCAACACAAGGTATTTAGCAGGCTGCAAGGGATGGTTCTATGTTTTACATCAATATGTAAAGTTGCTATATCAGCTAGGCTTAACAGATACAGTGAATTTGGCGTACAACAGAATGAATGCAAAGTTTCAGTTATGGCGTGAACAACAAGTGATAATGGCTGTGGTCAATGGCAGTTGGGATCGCCGCACCGCTGAAGAATATATGGCTGAATTTAAAAAGTTAGCAGCGCCATTCCGGGGTTCAGATTGGGCCCATCTTGTTTATCTGGAAAAATGGGAACTCGGCGTACCCGGGATAGAACCTGTGATTAAAGAGCTGGTACAGTGGTGTATTCAGCATAAGCTTCGTTATGTCGCACACATTTACTGCCCGCATATGGTGAAACAGTACCAGCTGAACCGCATGATCATTGATGACAGTGAAGTTTTTGAAAAAAGAGTCTACCCAAACCAGCAGGAAGCTTTTGCCTGGCTGGCGGCCAAAGGCTTTAGTGTGCAAACCCAGGATTTCAGTCACAAACTGCAGTTAAAACCACAGCCACTTTAGCGAAACCGACACAATCACAACAACAGACCAGACTGAGCGCTGATACAACAAACTGCGCCAAAGCATCAATCTTGCTGTTGACCTTCATACTGACCAGCTTTGCCTCTCAACACATCTCCACAGTGCAATCGTATGCCAGCCCTGGCGCAGATTTTTTCACTTATACTGCCTTTTTCCACCCAAACGGAGCTGACCAGATGTTATTACGCCTTGGCTTATGGCTTGTGATTGCAGTTTTTAGCTGTGTTGCGACGGCTCAACCCAAAGTCAGTGCCGGCAGCATAGAGCGGCTGGAGCAATTTCCATCAGCACTGGTGCCGCCACGCACTGTGGATATCTGGCTGCCACAAGGTTTTGGCAGCAACAACAAGCAGAAATATGCTGTGCTTTATATGCACGACGGTCAGATGTTGTTTGACGCCAGCAGCAGCTGGAACAAGCAGGAATGGCGGGTCGATGAAGTAGCACAACAACTGATAAACGCCGGTAAGGTGCAGCCTTTTATTCTAGTGGCTGTGCATAATGCCGGGCTGAACCGCCATGCCGAATATTTTCCGCAAGCGCCCTTTCAGGCTTTGCCAGCCGACACTCAGCAGGCGCTGTATCAGCTCGACCGTGAGCCAGGCCAGAAACTGTTTCAACGTCAGGTGTATTCAGATCAGTATCTGAAATTTCTGGTGACTGAATTAAAACCTTATATCGACCACCATTATCCGGTGTACCGCGACAGCAACCATACTTTTGTGATGGGCTCGAGCATGGGCGGATTAATTTCGGCTTATGCTTTGGCTGAATATCCGCAGGTGTTTGGTGGTGCGGCCTGTTTATCCAGCCATTGGCCTGGTGTGTTTCACAGTGACAACAACCCTATACCTGCGGCTTTCCTGTCGTACCTGAAAAACAAACTACCGCGCCCCGGCAAACATAAAATTTATTTTGATTATGGCGACCAGACGCTGGATGCCATGTATCCGCAACTGCAGCACAAAGTCGACCAGCTGATGCAACAACTGGGGTACAGTGCACCGCTCTGGCAAAGCCACTTTTTTGCTGGGGCTGAACATTCAGAGCAAGCCTGGGCGAAACGTCTGGATATACCGCTGCAGTTTTTGCTGGGCCAACCAGCCAAAACAGCGGGCGCTCAGGCCGATACCCCTTAACTCAGACTGTTGAGGTCAGCATGGAGCGTCAAAGAGTTCCGGCGTCTGCACACCCCCATTCACTCCAAAGCCTGTGGTTTCAGAAGCTTGCCACAGGCGCTGGCAATGTCAGCATCTCACCGGGTGCGAGCTTGATGGCCTGCTGCTGCAGCTTTGCAACTTGAGGTAAAATATTGCTGCGAAAGGCTTTTACCTTATCCCAACGCTGCTTAAATTCATCACTGGCCGGTTTGCCCGACTCTTTATAAGCTTTTAATAAAGGCCCGACTTGCAGATAAGCCTGCGCCAGGGTTTTGGCCTGCTGTTGCTCAAAATCGCGGATTTGTTGTTGTACAGCCGCAGCTATACCGGCTTTTTGCTGCTGCGCTTTGGCATATTGCAGCGGCACTTTGTCTGTTAAAAAATACTGCTGATACTCAGCAAGCGCGAGCTTAGCGGCATTGGTCCAGTGCATTACAGTGGATTTATTCAGCAGCTGACGATTCAGCGGGTCAATCATCAACACTGTGGGCGTACCGTAATACAACGGCTGCTGATAACGTGCCATAGTGGCTGCGCCAAATTCGAGATAAGCCACATCCACAAAAGCCAGCAGGTAACGCTGTTGCAGCGCAGCTTTCAGCGCCGGTTGGTTAAACTGTTCCAGCAAAGCCACGCTGTCATGGCACCAGGTTGCGCCCAGTACCAGCAATAACAGTTTTTGTTCAGCAACTGCTTGTTGCTCCAGCTCGCTCAGCTGTTGCAGCACCTGCTGCTCGGGTAAAAACACAAATGCAGTTGGCGCACTTTGTAATTTCAGGCTGAACAAGGCACTGCATAACAACAGAATATTGCCTAAGGCTCTTAAGGGGAAAAACGCTGCTACAGACACATCACACTCCGGATTTTGCTAAAACTATCGCTGCTCAGTGTGACAAATTTAACCACCATAACCCAGCAATTTTCTGAAGCTGATGCCGGCAACAACTTTAACCAAAGCATGCAGACAGTTCACTTGCACTTGGCCTCTTGTACTTGCACCCATGGCTGCCTAAAATTGCCGCCGTTGTTTTTCCCGGGGGATACCATGAATAAAAGTATGATCACCAACCTGCTGGCGCTGCTCACTATGGCCGGCGGTTATCTGCTGCAGTTGCCCTGGCTTTGGGCTATGGGTTTATTTGCTTTCTCCGGCGCCATCACCAATTGGCTGGCCGTGCATATGTTGTTTGAAAAAGTGCCGCTATTGTATGGCTCAGGTGTGATACCAGCGCGCTTTACCGAATTAAAACTGGCGCTGCATCAGCTGTTGATGCAGCAGTTTTTTAGTCAGGATAACTTCAGCCGTCTTGCCGCCAGCACAGCAGACACAGAACCGATGCAGCTAAATCTGCAACCTGTGATTGAAAGCATCGACTTAAATCCGGCTTTTACCGCTTTACTCGACACAGTGCAAAAGTCGTCGTTAGGCGGCATGCTGGCGATGTTCGGCGGCGCTCAGATGTTATTGCCGCTGCAACAGCCTTTTGTTGATAATCTGCGTGCATCCCTGATCGAACTTGCCTCAAGTGAAGCAGTACAACAACAGCTGCAACAACAATTAAGTTCGGCAGAAAATATCAATCAGCTGCAACCGAAAATTGCAGCCCTGGTGCAGGCCAGACTGGATGAACTGACGCCGCAACTGGTGAAAGAGCTGATGCAACAACTGATAGCCCAGCATCTGGGCTGGCTGGTGGTATGGGGCGGTGTATTCGGTGCTGCCATTGGTTTAGTCAGCAGCTTAGTGCCGGCTGTGGTTTAAACGGCAGTAACACAGTGCATAAATGATGGCCGGGCAACAAGCTGACTGCCCGGCCTTTTTATTTTGTCCGATCGGGTCACAGGTACCAAACTGAGCCATAGCTCGTCCAGGCTCAGTTTGAAGCCTGGTTAACGGCGCCACAACCACCAGCTCATCCATAAAAACATCACTAAAGCGCCAAGTCCCAGACCACTGAACTGCTGCAATTGGGCAGAATTATTTATTTGTAATGGTGTCATCACGGGTTCGCGATAAGCGCCTGACTGTGGTTTTAACTCAGCCACAGCACCTTCTTGTCTGTGCTGCGGCTGTGGTGACAACGCCTGATGCAGGCCCAGACTGTGCTCAGCCAGATACGACGGCCTGTCAGCGGCGTTCTGTGCCTGAAATCCGCTGTGACCGGCTTGCTGCGACCTGGAGTTTTGCAAACTGCGGGCTGCTGAACCGGCAAGCTCAGTGCCCGATGTTGTTTGCTGCCATTGCTGCAAAAAGGCCTGACGCTGACGCAGTTTATCTTCAGCACAAAATACAAAATCTTCCGCACTTTGCTGATGAACCCGGCACTGTACCGGCATCTGATAAAAATTATCCCAGGCTTTGGCCATAGCCCCGGCAAAAACGGCATTATTGGCCTGCATCAGCGGGAAATCGTCACGGATTTGGCTTTGTTGCTGCCGCTGCGTTTTATGTGGCGCCAGATAAGCTGCCGCGGCCTGCTCATCCGGGATCGGATGCACACAATGACGGGCCTGTAACTGAAATAACTTCAGCTCGCGGCCATTGAGAAAGTTATATTCGCTGACATCATAACCAGCGCGCATTTTGGCCTGAATAGCCACCCGCTCCGCTTCAAGCGCTGCACATTTATTCACACTAAACTGGCGCTCAGAGCCAAGCGCACCAGCTGAGCCAAAAAGCCCTAAAACCAACAACCCAAAATACCGCATGACAATCCCTGTTCCGACAACCACAACTGCTACCCAATAGCAAAATGCGGCTTTATCCTGATGTTTATTCTAAGTTTTTATCTGAGTCTTTATATGAGTGCGCCATTGTGGCAAAACACAAACCGCAGCAATATAAAAACTTTTACCCGTTGCAGCAAGGGTTAGCGGCACTGCCTGCACGAGCGGGATTGCGCCCCAGAAGTGCAATCACTGCTGCTTTTATGCAAAAGGCTGCGTATCAGCGCAGCCATTGCAGCATATTGTCAGCGTTATAAAAACTGACCCTGTCGCGGCCATGTTCTTTGGCGTGATACAAAGCACGGTCTGCCTTGTCTAACACAGTCTGCCAATCTTCATTCAGTTGCCGCTCGGCATAACCCACACTGACTGTTACCGGAATTTGCAGCTGCCCGTACATAAAAGGCTGTTTCAGCACTTTGCGCCGGAGTCTCGACGCGACTGCACTGAGTTCCGCACTTTGGACGTCAGTCAGCAGAATCACAAATTCTTCACCACCAATACGGAACAGATAGTCGTAACCGCGCAGCACATCCTGCGCCAGGCGGGTGACATGGATTAATGCTTCATCACCCACTGTATGGCCGTAGCTGTCGTTAATTTTCTTAAAATGATCAATATCAAAAGTTAAGATTGCACAGGGCTGACCTGTTCTGTCACTGCGGGCAAATTCATGACTGGCAATACGTTGCAGCGCACGGCGGTTCAGCCAGCCAGTCAGTGGATCTGTATCGGACGCGCGGCGCAGTTCCAGCTCCTGACGGCGGATCACAATCAGCGCACAGGCCATAGTTGTTAACATAATAAAAGCAGACATGGCGAGATAACCCGAGGTTTGCAGTAACTCATCGCCGGCCAGCGTCAGCGGCATATCCGGAGCCAGCGCCACCAATACGATCTTCACCAGTAACTGCAGGCTAAATAGCAGTTCAATGCCCATCAATAGCAGATACACAGAGCGCATCTGAGGATCTGGCGCCCGCCATAACGTATATAAAGTGGCAAGACACAACAGCAGCACCAGCGGCAACATCAACATCAGCCGCAGCGCCACCGACTGTTGCACTGCAGGAACAAGATTCAGCCCAAGCACCAGTATGGCCAGAGCACCAACCAGCGGCCAGCCGGGCCAGAGCCCAAGATGGCGGCGCACCCCGACCAGAATGGCAGCATGGGCGCTGAGATATAACGCATTCACCACAGCGCCCGACACCAGATTGGTCAGCTGAGGCACAAAATAGGCAACACTCAGGCAATTTCGCAGGAAAAACAGCAGGCCAGCGGCACTCCAGTCGAGCAAACACAGCTCACGCGAACTGGCGCGATAGAGCAAAAACAAGCTGATCATCATAATGGCGCTGACCAGCGCCGAGGCAACTTGTAAGGTAAAAGAATCCACCACACACTCCCTGTATTAACGAACCCATTCATCCTGAATTATGCTGGCAGCCATCAGTGCAGCAGACGCTGTGTTGATCCCGGATTGCAGGCAGCCAACACTGATAAGCAAAAATAGCGGCTCACTGTAACAGACTTTCCTAAAGTAGGAAACGGTCTGTTTATTGTGCAAAATTAAGTTGTTATTTTCATCACTGTAGTGGTAACGCAGCCCAACAACGGCACCGGCATAGCCTTGGTGCAACCGCTTTATTGTGGTTTCACCACCCGAGCCACCAACCGCCTGACCAGCGGCGCCACCAACATCACAGCCGGAAAAGCCACCACAAAAGCAAACAACCAGGCACGCAGCCAGATTTGGATGATGTTGTCGACCAGCCCGACATTAAACAGGCTGATGACCAGCGACATCAGGCAAGACATTAACAAGGCCATAAAAAAAGCAAAAACTATAGGTTGATATTTATGAGCTATCACAACAATACACCTGTCAAAAAAGCGGGCGAAAAGGCGCCGGCTAAAAATGTCGCTGCAACTTTACCGCAAAAAACGGCATTTTACCTTTTTGTTGCACACTTGCCGCTAAGACACCGGATAAGGAATAAATTCCGTCTCATCGCCCGGCACTTTGGCAAAACGGCCTTGTTGCCAGTCTTGTTTAGCTTGTTCAATCCGCGCTTTGCTGCTGGAGACAAAGTTCCAGTTTACAAAACGCTGGCCTATCGCATCCCCGCCAATCAGCGCAATACGTGCTGCTTTTTGTGCCGTCACTGTCAGCTGTTGTGTTGTATCGGGCACCGCCAGTACCTGCTGCTGCAACGGCTGACCGTTCAGCTGTAACTCACCCGACAGCAGATACAAACCAAGCTCAGCGGCCTGAGGCAATACCAACTGCTGACCAGCTTTTAAAAATGCTTCCAGATACAAAGTATCGGAAAACACCGGTACAGGAGAACTGACGCCATAAGCTGTGCCCATTAGCACACGGACCGCAACACCTTTGATATCGGGCGCCGGAATATGAGCCGATGGAATATGATAAAAAGCGGGTTCAGTTTCTTCATCGGCCAATGGCAAAGCCAGCCACAGCTGCAGGCCATGCAGACTATGGGCAGTGGCCGTCACCTGGGGCCGCTCGCGCTCTGAATGCACTATGCCCTTTCCCGCCACCATCAGGTTAATGTCACCAGGCTGGATCAGCTGCAAACTACCTAAGGAATCACGGTGCAAAATTTCGCCCTGAAACAGATAAGTGACAGTGGCAAGGCCAATATGCGGGTGAGGCCGAACATTAATACCAGAACCCGGCGCAAATTCGGCCGGCCCCATTTCATCAAAAAATATCCAGGGACCTATGGTTTTACGCTCTTTGACCGGTAATAACCTTCGTACTGAAAAATCACCTAAATCGGCAATTCTGGGCTGGATCACCATCTTTATGGCAGATGTATGGCCTGGATCAAGATGTTGCATCACTTCTCCTGTAGCTTGTATTGGTGTGCGCTAAATTTAGCAGTATCTGCTTGCGGCTTCACCGCATTTTCCCGGACCTTATAACTCAGAGCATAACAGCGCACAAAATTTGACCACAGCGGACACAAGGGCTAGGGTATGGATAATTATCAGGAGGTAAACATGCGTAAGATACTGATTATTTGGGATTTCAGTAAAGATGTGGCACCCATGCTGGATAAGGCCGCCGCTTTATTGAAAGGCAGTGCCGCCAGCTTTCATTTTGTCGCTTTTATCAGCCACGACACCATCGAAAAAACCGGCATCAGCAACACCGCCACCATTGCCGCCCTGGTTGAACAAACTTTGTCGGCCCATCAGCTGTCACAAGCGCCGCATAAAGTATTTGCCGTGCATCAGGACGATATAGCAACCTGGGTGCGCGACTTATGTGCCGACCAACATTACGATCTGGTGATTAAAGCCGGCCACAGAACTGAACAACTGTTTTATACCCCAACCGACTGGCAACTGATCCGGGCGCTGCATATTCCGCTGTTGCTGGTGAGCGACCAACCACAACGCCAGCATAAAGCTGTGGTGGCAGCCATCGATTTACAGAACGACAGTGCTGTGCAACAAGAACTCAACAGCAAAGTTGCTGAATTTGCCTGGCGTATTGCCAGACATAATGAAGCCATTTTACATCTGGTACAGGTGGTGCCGGTCAATCCGGTATTGCAGGATTTGGATTTAACCTCCGGTGCTGCCGCACTGGAAAAATCAGCACCAGCATTACAGGCCAAACTGGAAGCTTTTGCCAAAGCTGAACAACTGACCGATTACCAAATTCATCTGCAGGCCGGTGTAGTGGAGCAGGAAATTCAGCAAGTCACCAAAAAACTCAAAGCCTCATTACTGGTGATGGGCAGTATTGGCCGCACAGGTTTGTCCGGTTTGTTGCTGGGTAACACTGCCGAAAAAGTGCTGCAACATCTGCATCATGATGTGCTGATTGTAAAACCCAGGCAATAAAATTGAGCATGACACAGCAGTAGCATCAACTCTTGCTACTGCTGTTTAAATTCCCCCTGCAACACCATTCCCAGCCCGCCTGAGCCTTTTCCCCTCACTGCGCTCACAGGAAAAAGCATGATAAGTCGCTATGATTTAACCGGATCTTAGATTGTGCAGCAAAGCACAAATCAAAAGCGCTGGAGGGCGACATGGCATTTTTAAGCACTGTAGGTGGCAGGCTGTTATTAATTCCGTTGTTAACTTTTTTTGGTTTTGTGCTGGTGATTTTTGTCACTTTATCCTCGTTACAACACAGCCTGATGCAGGGGCGGGAAAGTAAAGTGCAGGCTGTGGTCGACAGCGCACAGTCGCTGCTCACGCATTATTACCAGCTGGAACAGCAGGGCCAGCTCAACCGACAGCAAGCGCAACAACAAGCCATAGCGGCCATTAAAGCCTTGCGTTATTCCGGCACTGAATATGTCTGGATCAACGATCTCACTAAACCTCTGCCCACCATGATTATGCACCCGACAGTACCTGCGCTGGACGGCACTGTGCTGAGTAAAGACAGCTTTAACCGCGCCACCTTAATGCGCAGCACAGATGGCAGTTTTACCGCACCGCTTGATAACGCCAACCTCTTTAGCAGTGCTGTGCAGGTCGTGGAACGTTTTGATAAAGGTTTTGTGGAATATCAATGGCCTAAGCCACTGGCAACGGGCGGCGTCAGCACTGAACTTTATTTAAAATTGTCTTTTGTCAGCGCCTTTAAACCCTGGGGCTGACTGCTCGGCTCCGGCATTTATATTGATGATGTAGAGCAGGAATTTCAGAGTTTTGCACTAAAGCTTGGCGGCCTTATTGTGCTGCTGTTATTGCTGACCGTGGGTCTGGCGCTGTTTATCCGGCGCTGGATTTTAAAACTACTGGGTTGTGAAGTGACCACAGCTGTGGCCATGGTGCAGCAAGTGGCGGCCGGCGATTTCCGCTTCAACACCCAACAACAGGCCGACCAACAAAGTTTATTGTTTGCTCTGCAACAGCTGGCTATTTCACTTGGCAACATGGTAGCGCAACAACGCAAACTGGCAACTCAGCTGGCTGCCCAGGCGACTGAGCTGGAGCAGCACAGCAACCAAAGTCAGCATACGCTGCAGGATGTGATGCACCAGACTACCCAGGTTGCCACAGCTGTACATCAGATGTCGGCCACCTGTGAAGATATGGCGCGCAGCGCCACCACTGCAGCTCAGGCCACCCGCGACGCAACGGCCGAAGCTGCCCATGGTGAACAAGCGGTCTCTGAAACCAAAAATGCCATCAGTAACCTGGGACATAAACTGCACGATGTGGCGGAATTGATCACCGAACTGAACCGCCACGGTGAAGCTGTTGGCACTGTCACCGACGTGATCCGCGGTATTGCCGAACAAACCAATTTGCTGGCACTCAACGCCGCTATTGAAGCCGCCAGAGCCGGTGAACAGGGCCGCGGTTTTGCCGTGGTAGCCGACGAAGTGCGCACTCTGGCCAGCCGCTCACAAAGCTCCACTGAAGATATCAGCAAAAGAATTGAAGACATCCGCCAGGGTGCCGGCACTGCAGTACAGGCCATGGCAGCCAGCGAACAGGACACCCAAAGCACTATTTATCGCTCCGATGAAGCCGGTACTGCGCTGCAACGTATCTGCGCTGCTATTACCAGCATTGTGGATGTCAACGACCAGCTGGCAAGTGCCACCGAACAACTGGCCACAGTGTCGTCCATGATCAGTGGCAATATGGAAAAAATTGCCAGTGCGGTGGAATACAGCGCCGGACAAAGTCAGCAGTTAAGCAGCGCCAGTCATCAGCTGCAACTAATGGCCGATCAGATGCAACAGGAAATGGCACGTTATAAGCTGTAATCTGTTGTACTGCGGGCCGCAGCAGCAAAGGCAGCGCTGGGGTAATGCAGATCCCGCCGCAGCGTTGCCTTAAGCAGCTAAATGTTTTATGGTGCCAGCACAAGTTTATGCCTAAAGCGGAGTGCCCTTTGGCAACCACAGGCCCGTTTTTTTCGCACGTTTGCTTTTCAGCTGCGCGGGCAGCTGTTTTGCCAGTTATCTGCCCTGCCTGAGCCGGCGCCTCCGGTAGCGCCGGCCTGCCTGAATTTATTCCCATTGTGACAGTCAAACCGCTGACTGTGAGAGCACAACAGTAGCCAAAGGCTATCAGACCCCGTTTTTTAACCAAGCCAACTGCAGTTGTATTGCAGTGACACAAGCTAAAAATTTAACCAACCACAATAAGGAGCTGTTATGCAGCCAAAACCAGACATTATGTTATCCAGCCTTGATATTGCCAGACTTGAGCATCTGCTGAGCCAGTTACCGCCACACAGCCCTGAGGTAGCCTTGTTAGAACAGGAACTGGAAAGAGCAACTATCGTTGAACCTGCTGAAATGCCGCCCGACCGGGTAACGATGAACAGCAGGGTCAGTTTTAGCGTGGGAGCCTCGTCACAACCTCAGGCCCTTACTTTGGTATATCCAAAAGATGTTGATCAGAGTGGCGAAAAAATTTCAGTGCTGGCGCCTGTGGGCAGCGCTATTTTGGGTCTGGCGGTTGGCGATGAAATTGCCTGGCCAACCCCTGCAGATCCGGCGCAGAAGATCTGCATTCACGCTATTGTGTATCAGCCGGAACAAGCCGGCGATCTGCACCGTTAACTGAAGATGCCGGCCTGCATCACATGGCATAACAGCCATGCAGGCCGGATATCACACTGTAGCTGTGTTGCTCCAGTATAAAGCCAGCAGTAACAATAAAGGACATAAATGCACCAGCAGCACATTCAGCGCCAAAGCCGGCACTAAATCTGCGTTGTGCTGTAAGGCTTTGTTGATGCGCTGCCACAGCCGCACAAATAGCGGCAAGGTCAGCAGCATAGCAAGACATAACAAGGGCAAAAGCCCAAACCATACCGCCAGAGCGAGCAACAGATAAGCCAGCAGGTAAAAAGCCGCAAAAAGCTTTGCGCTAGTCGCCAATCCCCATACTATCGGCAGATGTCGCCGGCCCACCTGACGATCGGCCTCTACATCCGGAAACTGATTCAGCAACAACAAGTTACTGCACAAGAGCAGCAAAATAACGGCGATAACCCCACCGCCTGCCGTCAGTTGCGCCCCCAGCGCCCAAAGCGCCCCTAAAAACATCAAGACACCAAAACCCACACCAGGCGCCAATAAACATAACAAAGGGGAACGCTGCAAATATTGGGTGTAGCTATACAGCAACAACACTCCCGGAATACCAATCCACAGTGCCTGCGCGCCCAGCCGCCAGGTAAAATAAAGCCCGATGCCAATCACCAATAATAAAGTGACCAGTGCCAGCAAAAGCGCCACCCCGGCATAAGTGGGTTGTTGTGGCAAAGTACCACTGCCGCCACTAAAAGGTGTGCGGCTGGTCAGCAGATCAAGACCAGAACGGAAATCAAAATATTCATTAAAGGCGTTGACGCAGATATGGGCACAAAGCGCCAGCAATAGCACCAACCCCAGCTGCAGCTGTTGTACTTGTACGCCCTGATAACGTGCTGTGACGGCCGCCAAAGCGATAGTAAGCAAGGTTAAACTCAGAAAATTCCAGCGGGACACTCCCAGCAATACTTTGAACATCCATCTCTCCGCTTTGTGTTTTGATCAATCGCCTGTAACAAGGCCACACAGCTTAACTGATTTTCCGGTCACCATAAAAAAAGGCAGCCAACCGGCTGCCTTTACGTTAACAACAACTTGGTGCATCACTGCACTGCGCGCAACAGCTTTAGTTGTGCAGTGATGCGGGTGTTTACCCTCTTTGTAAACACGGTAAGCTCAATAGCGATTAATAAACCACTGTTTGAGTAGAGCTACATACTGTGGTACCGGCGTTACATACTTTGTAGCTGTAAGTGCCGCGTACAGACAGTGTATCTGTGTGTAAACCGTCGTTGGCTGTCGTTACCAGTTTCACGTTATTGCGGATCACGTCCACAGAGCTGCCATTGGCGTTTGCCCATTTCAGGTCCACAAAACGTTTGCCTTTTTTGCTGTAAGAAACGGCAGACAGCGTAATGGCAGTGCCACCACCTGAAGTACCACAACCTTTGGCAACCAGGTAATCATGTGCCGCTTTAGCCTGCACAATACCGTAACCGAAGTACACGTCTTTACCGGCAGCGCCTGCATCTTTAGCAGTTGCCTTTAAGGCTGAACGGATTTGTTCACCAGTACATGAAGGATGGTTAGACCATACCAGAGCTGCCACACCTGAAACTGCCGGTGTTGCCATTGAAGTACCGCTCATATAACCATAATCACCACCTTCGATAGCAACAGTGGCTGAAGTGGCCGCCAGCAGCGCTGCGCGGTCTTCAAAAGCTGCACCTACAGCAGGGATGCTGGTGGTGTTGGCCGTGCCTTCACCCAGAGTGCCGTACAACATGCCGGCAGTGTTATTGATCAGAATGGCACCAATACCACCTGAAGTCTGACAGTTTTTCACTTTGTCATGGAAAGAGATCACACCACGGTCAATCACACAGATTTTACCGGCTGCGCCTGTGTTCACAGTTTCAGCTGTACCCATAAAGAAGGTTGCGCCAGAAGCTGTGCCAACGTTTTCCATGGCAGAAGATGCAAAAGCACCGTTGCTGGTGGTCAGGCTGGCTACGGTCGCCATACCTGCAGGGTAAGTAGACAGCGTATCAACACCACCTGCTGTAACTTCCACACAGATTTTTTCGTTGGTTGTTGCAGTTTTGCCTGAGCCAGAAGTACAGCTTGGGAACTGAGAGAAGTCTGCGATGTTATTGTTGGCATCGTTGGCACCAACCATCATCACTGAAGGGTAACCGGCAGGGTATGAACGAACGTTGTTACCGTCGTTACCTGCAGCTGCGACCACTAAACCGCCACCGTCAACAAAACTCTGGAATGCGTTTGATTCGGTGGTATTTGAACCGCCACCGCCTAAGCTCATGCTGATAATTTTAGCGCCTGCAGCTTTACATTTTTGTGCAGCGTAAGCGAGATCTGAAGAATAACCCCAACCTTCAGCGTTAAATACTTTGATGATGTGCATTGGCACGCCTGGCGCCATACCTACGACACCCACACCGTTATCGGCTGCGCCGATAGTACCGGCTACGTGCGTACCGTGTGGTCCACCGTTCACATCCCAGCTGCCAGTGCCGCTGTCGTTGTCACCAGTGATGCTGCCCCATTCGAAGTCGATGTTGCTGCGATCCAGACCTGAGTCGATCACACAAACTTTTGGTGCAGCACCCAGGTTAAAAGCAACCTGTTTAACCTGAGACTGATAAACCGCATAAGGTGTCAGCTGGTCAAGCATCGGGTTGCCGGCATCATCGTTGTACAGTGCCATTGGCGTACGTTTAAAGTCTTGTTCCACCAGTTTGATATGTGGGTTCTTTAAAATGCCTTTGATTTCGTCAAAAGATTTGCCTTCAAACTGAACTGAAATAAAACCATCAGCTTCCAGTTTTACTTCACCGCCTAACTGGCGGGATAAAGCGGTAACAATACCTTTGTTGGCATTGTCTACTTGCAGGATGACCCGTTCTGACGCCTGAGCTGCCTGGGTATAACTAACGGCCGCCAGCACTGCTGCTGCGATTGGAGCCACTTTTTTGAAATTCATAACTACGATTCCTGTTGCATGTGTCAAGGGTGTGTGTTGTTTTGTGGGGCATCCTGCCGCATATTTTGTAATGCCTAACGCAAATCTACATTAGGTTATGCTTAATAAATGACATATTCGACTCATCACTGCAATAGGGTATTACAACAATTTTTACAGTCGTAATTAAATGTAAAAATATAGGGAACAGGGTACAAGCTTGATGTAGCAAGGACTGGAAGCGGTTACTTTTTGATCGGCACCGGCAAAAAAAAATCTTAAAAAAAATCCCAGCCTGAGCATCTGGCCGGGATTTAACATC
>FWWM01006464.1_pt1 | contig 19392 bp, 18 predicted proteins | sample 2228351 | NCBI WGS metagenome assembly FWWM01 (sample SAMEA103939774, study PRJEB20133) | metagenome
TCGGGAACCTGGAGCAGGGCAGGGCTGAGCTGGCGGCGAAGCTGGAGGCGGAAGGCGTGAAGCTGGCGGACGTCGAAGCTGACATCAATGCCTGGCTACTTACTCAGGTCGAAGTGCCCGAGGCTGAGATGCCTGCCGATCTGAAGAGCAAGCTCGTCCTGTTCAAGTCCAGCTTCCGTGGTCTGAAGCAGGCTAAAGAGGGAGCAGAGGCCAGGCTGCAGGAGAAGGAAGCCGAATTCGCAGCGCTAAGCGAGCAATTGACTCAGGTCCGGGGCGAGCTAGAAATTGCCACCAAGGCCAGGGCCGATCTCGATATCAAGTTGCAGGAGAAAGAAGCTGAACTTGCAAGGCTGAATGAGCAACTGGCCCAGGTGCAGGGTGAGCTGGAGGTTGCCAATCAGGCCAGAGCCGATCTGGTAGCGCAGATCGAATCGCTCTCTGCTGCGAAGTCCGGCCTGGAGGCGCAGCTTGGTGAGATCAACAAGCGGGTGCAGCGACTGGAGGAGGAAGTGCAAGACGCCGGCCGCCGCTCGACGCTCGGGCCTGCCGCGATCGTCGCCGGCGCCACGACGGCCGGCGTGGTAGCTGCTTCCCGGCCGGGTGAAGAGGGCGGGGAAGCGCGCGAAGCAGCCGGCGAAGCCGCGGCGGCAGATCTCACGACCCAACTGGAAGTTAAGGATGCGGAGATTGCTGATCTGAATGCGCGGCTGGAAGCGATGAAGAACGTCTTGCAGGCGCGGGATGCCGAATTCGGTGAGTTGCAAGCCAGGCTTGCCGAACTGACCGCAGCAGAGGAGGGTGGCCAGGTTGATCTCCGCGAACAGGTGAGTGCGTTGCAGGTTCAGCTGGACGAGGTGACCGCTGAGCGCGATGCGTTGAAGGCGGAGCTGGAGGCCAGGGCGCAAACCATCGCGCCGGCCGGAACGACGTCGGCGGAGGAAGAGCGGCTGACGCTCGTGCGCCAGTATGTGAAGGAAACCAAAGAGGCAGCCATACGCGCAGCGACCGAAGCCGGACGCGAGGTTCGTACTGCGGAGTGCCCGCAAGATCTCGCCATGACCAAAGGCATCGGCTCGGTCTTCGAGCAGCGGTTGTATGCGGCTGGCATCGGCACGTTTTGGGAGTTGGCCAACCTCACGGATGACGACTTCAGACGCATTCTCGATCTGGACGATCGGCAGTTGCTGCGGGTGGACTTCGAAGCGATTCGTGCTGATGCGCGGCGATTAGCGATCGAGACGGATTCGGTCGGTCGTGTGTGGCAGGGTGCAGAGCCGGATGACTTCGAGCCACTCGAGGGCATCGGAAATGTGTATGAGCGCAGGCTATACGAAGCTGGCATCTGCACGTTCGAAGCGCTGGCCAACGCCACGGTCGAGCAGTTGATGGAGATCTGTCCTCCCACTAAGCTGCGCAAGCCAAACTATGCCGACTGGATCGCCCAGGCGCGCATCATGGCGCAAAAGAAGCAGCGAGGCGCATAAGTCACCGACAGCAATGGACACAAAACGGGGCGCTTGTGCGCCCCGTTTTGCGTCTCGAGGATGCGGCCGGGGGTTGCTGCAAGCCGATGCGCAGGTCTCCCTGATCGAGGTTTGGATCGGCCGCTGCGGCTTTTTTGTCGGCTCGATGTCCGAAAGGACACAGCTTCGCCCCGCGTTGCCCCGATGATTCACGATAGAATATCGCTTTGCACGTGTGGGCAGAGTTGTTAACGTTCATCCACTGTTTCCCACATACGCTGCTTCTGTTCACGGCCGACGAAGCGTGCGGTGAACGAGTAAGGAGGTCGAAGTGTCGAACGATCGAAATGTCACTTCCCAGGTTGGCGTGTTCAAAGCCCTGGTCAATCGGGCGCGTCTGGTCTGGCACCTAATGCGCGATCCGCGCGTGCCCATCTATCTCAAGGTGCTGCCCATTGCCACGGCGCTCTACGTCGTTTCGCCGATAGATTTCGTCCCCGACGTAGCGCCTCTGCTCGGCCAGCTGGATGACCTCGGTGTTCTCCTTGTCGGCATCGAATCATTCATCGCGATGTGCCCGGCCCACGTCGTCGAAGAGCATCGCGCTGCGATCGAAGGGCGTGAGTTCTACTCGTCTACCGACGCGAATCATCCCAGGAGTGCAGAGACCATAGACGGCGAGTGGCGCGTGAAGTGAATCCGCGGGCGCGCCGCTCGCATCTAGCGCGCCTTCGTGCTGTGCCAGAGCGATAGGGCCCATGCGCCGGTGCCGGCCAACAGCTCGCGCAGCTCGTGCAATTGCTCGAATGTGGCGCGCGTCGGATTCGTGATCGCCGAGAACGGCGGCGGCAGGATTGACTTGCGCGGCGGCTCGATGACGATGGCCGGAGCGCGTTTGTCTTCCGGCAGGCCGCCCAACTCACGCGCCTTCTCCAGCGCAACCGTGAAGTCACCCAGCGCGTCCACTAATCGGTGTGCTTTTGCCTGCGCGCCGGTCCACACGCGACCGCCGCAGATGGGCTCGAGCGCCTCGGGCTCGATGGCCCGGCCTTCCACGACCTCCTGTTTGAAGTCGGCATAGGCTCGTGACACCAGCTCCTGGAACACGCTTCGGGCCTCGTCGTTCATCGGCTCGGCGTCGCTGAACAAACCGGCGCGCCGGCCGCGTTGCAATGACACGCGGTGCACGCCAAACCGCTCGAAAGCCTCGCGCGTGTTCGGCTTGAGCGCAATGACGCCGATGCTGCCGGTGATGGTGAGCGGCTGAGCGACGATGTAATTGGCGCGCGCCGAGATGTAGTAGCCGCCCGATGCGGCGACTCCTCCCATGTAGACCACGACTGGCTTCTTGTTGCGCAGGCGGCGCACCTCGCGCGCGATCAGGTCCGACGCCAACACCGAACCACCGCCGGAATCCACATAGAGGATAACGGCAGCAACGGCGTCGTCGGCTTCGGCCTGTCGGATCGCCTGCGCGATGCTGTCGGAGCCGGCTACCTCGTCGCTGAAGAACGGGACCGGCAGCGGCACACGGCGGCTGCTGCCGGGCACGATCAACCCTTCGACCTTCACGACGCCAACCACTTTCGGCGCATACTGGATGACGGAGATGAGCAGCGCCTTGCGCACCTCCTCCAGGTTGACGCGAGCGCGCCTTTCCCGTTCGGCCCTGGCTTGTTGAGCGCGGCGCAGATTGTCGGCCAGCGCCGGCGCAATCTTCTGGATGCGCTGCGCGACTCGCACGGCCCGTCCGTCAGGCGGCGTCGGTGGCTCTGGGATGAGGTAGCGATCGAGCTCGTCTTCGTAGAGCGCTGCATCGAGCAGGCCGTGCCGCACGGCTTCCTCTGCGTCGAAGGGCGCGCAATCAATCAGCTCGCGCACGCGCTCCGGGCTCAACCCCCGGCCTTCGCTGATGCCGCGCACCAACTCATCGAAGCGTGCGTCGAGCAGCCACTCGGCCTGCGCGCGCGAGTCGGGCGAAAAGTCGTTACGCGCGAAGATGTCGCCTGCTGACTTGAAAGGCGAGACGTTCACCACGTCCACGCTGACGCCCAGCCGATCGAGGGCGTCCTTGAGGAAGACGTACTCGTTGTAGAAGCCCAGCACGTTCCACTCGGCGGTGGGCGGCATGACGATCTGATCGCAGGCGCAAGCCAGGTAGTACTGAAAGGGGCCGAGCGTTTCGGCATAGGCGACAAGCCGTTTGCCGCTGCCCGCGCGAAATCTCTGCAACAGATCGCGCAAGCTCTGGTAAGTGGCGGGGTTCGCAACGCACTCGATCTTGAGCACCACCCCTTGCACGCGAGGGTCGAGCATCAACCGTTCGAAAGTGCGGCGCAGATCGCTCACGCTGAGCGGTCCGGGCGGCATCGGCACGAACCGGGCGAGCAATCCCGGCAGCGGCAGCTCCGGGCGAGGCGGCGGCAGCTCCACGACTTCACCCGACAGTGAGACCACAACAAAGGGTGGAAACCTGCGTCGTCCGCGCCACCGGTTCCTGAGGTTCAGTCGTGCGCGATGGAGGGAGGAGAAGGGGCTCGTCACGCGCAGGATTATAGTGACCCGATGCCGGATAGGTGCGCCTGCGGCCAGGGACGAACGCGCCACGCGAAGCAAGGCCGTGCGCTGCCATCCCCGACTGCGACCCACCTCAAGCTGTGCACGCGGCGATCACAGCCTGACCGAGCGCCAGCCCGCCATCGTTCGGCGGCACGCGATGATGCGTGAGCACGCGAAACCCTGCCTCGCGCAGGCGCTGTGTCGCCAGCGAGAGCAGATACACGTTCTGGAATACGCCGCCGCTCAGGCCGGCCGTCTCCAGGCCGGTTTGCTCACGCGCGCGTTTGCACATCGCTACGATCAGCTCCGCGATCGCACAATGTGCCCTGGCCGCGATGCGCCCGATTGCTTCACCACGCCGGATGTCAGCAACGATCGCGCGCAGCAGCGGGGCGGGATCAACGACGAACGGTTCGCGCTCGGGCACCGGCCATTCGTACGGTGTTTCGAAGCGCGGGTCGCACAGCGCCTCCATCTCGATTGCCGCCTGCGCCTCGTAGGTCACCGTCTGCCGCACGCCGATCAACGCGGCGATGGCGTCGAATAACCGTCCCATGCTGCTGGTCGGCACGCAGTTCAGGTTGCGCTCGAGTTGTCGGCGCAGGATGCGCTGCTCCTCGGCCGGGCAGGCTGACACGCAGGGCAGGTCGTCCTCCCAGGCGATGCCTGCTGCCCACAGGTGGGCCAGCGCGCTGCGATACGGGCGTTTGATCGCAGCGTCGCCGCCGGGCAGCGGCGCATACTTCAAGTGCCCGATGCGCTCGAACGACGTCGCATCGGCCACCAGCATCTCGCCGCCCCATATCGCCCCATCCGTGCCGTAGCCGGTGCCGTCGAAGCTCACGCCGATGACGCGACGGTCCAACGGCAGGCCGTGCTCCGCGATCAATGCGGCGATATGCGCGTGATGGTGTTGCACCCTGTGCAGCGGCAGGCCGCGCTCGTTGGCCCAGCGCTCGGCCCACTGCGTCGAGAGGTAGCCGGGATGCATGTCGCAGGCGATGCGCTCCGGTTGAGCGCGAAACAACGCCGTGAAATGCGTCACGGCGTGCTCGAATGCCTGCAACGTCTCCAGGTTCTCCATATCGCCGATGTGCTGGCTCGTGTAGGCGCGCTCACCCTGCACCAGGCAAAACGTGGCCTTCAGCTCGCCGCCGGTCGCCAGCGTGCAGGGAAGCAGTCGAGACAGGGCGATGGGGAAGGGGGCATAGCCGCGCGACCGGCGGATCGGCAACTCGCGGCCTTCGAACACGCGCACCACCGAGTCGTCGCACCAGATGTGAATGTCGCGGTCGTGCATCAGGAAGTCGTCGGCCAGCGCGCGAAGGCGGGCGAGTGCATCCTCGTTGTCCTTCACGATCGGCTCGTCGCTGTAGTTGCCGCTGGTCATCACCAGCGGGACGTCGCGCAGCGCGCCGTCGAGCAACAGGTAGTGCAGCGGGGAGTAGGGCAACATCACGCCCACATACGCATTGCCGGGCGCGATCAGCTCGGAGAGCTGCGCGTCCAGGTCGGCCTTCTTCAACAGGACGATCGGTCGCTGTCTGGACGTCAGGAGCCTCGCCTCTTCGTCGCCGATGATGGCGAACCGGCGCACCACGTCCAGGTCGCGCGCCATCAGCGCGAAGGGTTTGTCCACCCGCCCTTTGCGTTCGCGCAGCGCCCGGAGCGCAGCGTCGTTGCGCGCGTCGCAGGCGAGATGGAACCCACCGATCCCTTTCACGGCGATGATTTTGCCCATGCACAGGGCCTCCTGTGCGGCGCGGATGGCGTCGTCGCCGCACACGTCCCCAGGCGAGGCCGATGCGCCGAACCAAACCTGCGGCCCGCAGATCGGGCACGCGTTCGGCTGTGCGTGGAATCGCCGGTCGGCCGGGTCGTGATACTCCGCCTCGCACGCCGGGCACATCGGGAAGTCGGCCATCGTCGTGAAAGGCCGGTCGTACGGGACATCCTTAATGATGGTGAAGCGAGGCCCGCAGTTGGTGCAATTGATGAACGGGTAGCGATAGCGGCGGTTGTTTGGGTCGAAGAGCTCGCGCAGGCAATCATCGCAGATGCAAATGTCGGGGGAGATCGGTGTGCTCGCACCGGTTTGCGCTGCGCTCTCTACGATGTGGAAGCTCGTCTCACCGCGCGGCGCGATCGTCTCGCGGGTCACCGATTCGATCATCGCCAGTGGCGGCGGCTGGGTCCGAAGCTCATGGACGAAGCGGGCGATGGCCTCGAACGGCCCTTCGACCTCGATGAACACTCCGGCGGTGTCGTTGCCGACGAACCCCGCCAGGCCGTGTTTTTGGGCCAGCGAATATACGAACGGGCGAAAGCCGACGCCTTGCACGATCCCGCGCACTGCCAGCCGCTCGCGTGTGTACTTCTCCTCGAGCATGTCCTGGATTGTAGGAGGCGTCGTTGCCCCAAGAATAGCAAGTTCATGCCATGCCCTCGGCAGGCCGAATCACTACACTCCACGATGTGGCGATTCGAGCCAACAGGAGCTTTTATGAGCACCAACGGCAATAGCCTGGACCAGGATCAAGTGTTGACGCCCGCCGAGAGGTTGCAGTTGCGCTTGAGCGACCCAAGGACGATCGAGCAACTGAACCTGCTGCTGGACAATCTCGAAGTGATCACCTTCAGCGTGCAGGCGCTGGACGGCTTGCTGCGTCGCAGCGAGACGTTGCTGGATGCTCTGAGCGAAGGGGTTGCCGAACTGAGGAAGCTGGCGCCGTCGGGGGAGAGTGATGCAGCGCAGCTGGTGAACAAACTGCCACAACTCGCTCGGGCCGGCGTGAAGATCGCCGAGACCACCGAGAAGCCGGAGTTCACCCGACTCGTCGAGTCGGGTTTGCTCGAGGAGTTGGGCAAGCCGGAGACCATCCAGGCGCTCAAGGTGCTGGTCGGCAAAGCCGAAATGCTCGCCTTTGCCGTTGCGGCACTGGAAGGGTTCATCCGCCGCAGCGAGGAAGTTGCCGATGCCGTGGCGGAGAGCGTGGACAGCCTGCGTGAGCTTGCGCCGGAGGTGGGCGGCGCTGCTGAAGGCATGCTCAAGCTGGGCAATGCGGCGTTGACGTTGTCGCGCTCCGACATCCTGGACAAGGTGCCCGAGCTGACGCGCACGGGCGTGCAGTTGGTCGAGTCGGGCATCTTCGAGGAGCGGACGGTGGACGTGCTGGCCGAAGTGGGCAAGACGCTGGCCGAGACCTACGATGAAGCCAGGCAGGCGCGCAACCACAAAGCGAATTGGATCACGTTGCTGAAGGCACTGAACGATCCCGATGTCCAGCTCTCGCTTGGTTTCGTCCTCAGCCTGGCCAAGCAGTATGGCCAGCGATTGTCCAAGTGACTTCCCTCCATCCCTGCGTCGCAGTTGCATATGCAGCGCAAATAGGGCAAACTTCTGCTGCCCGTGCATGAGCTCTCGATTGCCTACAGCCTGGTGGAAGCGGCCGGCCACGCCGCACAACAGGCCGGCGCGGCTCGGGTCGCGGCCGTATTCCTGCGCCTGGGCCCCCTGTCCGGCGTAGTGCAAGACGCCTTGCTCTTCTGCTACGACATCGCCACGCGCAGCACCTTGCTCGAAGGGTCGCGCCTTGTCATCGAGAACGTGCCCGTTATCATTTACTGTGAGTCGTGTGGGCGCGAGTACGAGCTGCCCAGCATTCAGAATTTTCGCTGCCCGGCCTGTGGCGAGCCGACCCGGCATATCCGCCAGGGCCGAGAGCTGGAAATCGTCGGCCTGGAAATCGAAACGGCCGAAGCGGCTGCCCGGGAGGCGCAGATAGATGCGAGTGGGTGAGGTGAAGATGGCAACCCGATTACTCGAGGTCCGCGAAGGGGTGTTGAGCAAGAATGACCAGCTTGCGGCTGGCCTGCGCCACCGCTTCAACGCCGCAGGCGTGATGGTTTTGAACTTCGTCTCCAGCCCTGGCAGCGGCAAGACCGCCCTTCTGGAGCGCACCATGCGCGAGATGCGGGATCGGGGCATCCCTGTCGCAGCACTGGTGGGTGATCTGGAAACCGACAATGACGCGCGGCGGCTGGCCCGCAGCGGCGCGCTCGTCAAGCAGATCAACACCCATGGAAACTGCCACCTCGAGGCCGAGATGATCTCCGGCCACCTGGCCGATTGGGACCTGGGCTCGCTGCACTTCCTCTTCATCGAAAATGTCGGCAACCTGGTGTGTCCCTCTTCCTACGACCTGGGCGAGGACCTGCGCGCCGTGCTGCTATCCGTCACCGAGGGGGAGGACAAGCCGCTGAAGTACCCGGTCTTGTTCAACTCCTCCGACGTGGCCATTATCACGAAGGTGGATCTGGCCCAGGCATGCGAGTGCGATCTTGGATTGATGCGCGAAAACATCGAGCGCGTGCGGCCGGGCATGCATATCTTCGAGACCTCCGCCAAGACCGGCGCCGGGATCCCCGAGTTCATTACCTTTCTGCTGAATGCGCGTCGCTCGATGCTGCGTTGAGCCGGAATACGATGGCAGTTCTGCCTGCTCCTCTCGCGGATGGTCTTGCTTCGCCAAGGGCCGTCGAGCCGGCCGGTGCGTGGAGCGAGGTCGTGCGCTTGCGGCGCGAGAATCGCCGCCTGGCCCAGGCGCTGGAGCACATCCGCAGTGGCGCCCGGATCGCACTCGAAGAACTGGACACGCAGGCGTTGGCGAACGCCTTTGCGCGCCAGGCTGCGCAGATGCTGAGCGCGGCTCGCGCGTGGGTGGGGCTGGTCGAGAACGATGTCATCCTGGTCCGGGCGATGTATGCCGCCGGGCGCGTGCAGACCGTTGGCGACGTGCAATTTGCTGCGGGCGAGGGCGCGGCCGGCAGGGCACTCCAGTTGCGGCAAGCCGTCGTCAGCCACGATCCGGAGGGCGATGGATTGGCGCCGGCCTACCTGACGCGTCGTCTGACGTGTCGCAGCGTGGTCAGCGTGCCGATCCTCAACCATCAGTCCAACGTGCTGGGCGTCATCGAGGTGCACGACCGCAAGGAGGGCGGCGCGTTCGGCCCACACGACGTGCCGGCGCTGCAGACGCTGGCGATGCAGGCGGCCGTCGGCTTTGCCCGCTCTCAGTTGTTCGATCGCATGGCCGAGTGGGCGCAATCGCTGGAGTCGCTGCTGGCCTTCAACGCCGCTGTGAACGAACATCTCGACTCGCCAGCGCTGGTGCGCCGGCTGGTGGAGAACGCCGCGCGCTTCTTGAAGGCCGACGGCGGGATGGCCGGGCTGGTCGTGCCCTCCAGCGAAGGCCACGTGGTGGTCTCCGACGCCTACTGGCACCGCGGCACCTGGCACGAGTGTGCTCGAACGTGGAAGCCAGGTGAGGGATTGCCGGGCTTCATCCTCGTCAGTGAGTTCCCCTATGTCGGCAACGCCTATCGCGACGACCGTCTGGCCGATCGCCAGCTCATCGAGCAGTTCGGCGTGCAGCGCGCGCTGTGTGTGCCGATCAAGGATGCCGGTGACAACGTGATGGGTTTCTTCGAGCTGCACAAGTGCGAGGACCAGCCGCCGTTCACCTGGCAGGATGCGGCCTTCCTCGAATCACTGGCCAACACGACTGCCGTAGCGATCCGGAATGCCCAACTGCTCAAAGCGCTGGAGTTCAAGAACAGACAGATCCAGGCGCTCTCGGCCGATCATCTACGGCGGTTGGAGGAGGAACGCCGTCGCATCGCGCGCGAGCTGCACGACGAAGCCGGTCAGATGCTGATCGGCGTCAAGCTGGGCTTACAAGTGTTGGCCCACCGCCTGCCCAGCCAGCACCCGGCCGTGCGCGCGGAGCTGGATCGCCTGCGCGAGCAGATCAATTCTTCGGCGGCGATGCTCAAAGACATCGCGCGCCAGCTTCGCCCGCCCACGCTGGACGAGCTGGGGCTGGGCACTGCCATTCGCCAGCTGGCGGCCGATTTCGAAGCGCGGTCGAGCTTCGAGGTCCACCTCAACCTGACCGAACCGAAAGAGCGGCTTTCGCCGGTGATCGAGACTGCGCTATTTCGCGTGGCGCAGGAAGCGCTCACCAATGTGGTCAAGCACGCCAACGCCTCCCATGTGTGGCTCTCGCTGACGCGCGAGGGCCAGACCGTGCGCTTGTGGATCGTGGACGACGGCTGCGGCTTCGATGTGAACGCCCGGCGCGATGGCCTTGGGTTGCTCGGCATGAAAGAACGCGTCGAGTTGTTGGGTGGCAGGTTCGCCGTCGAATCGCATCGCGGCGAGGGCACGCAGGTGAGCGTGACCTTGCGGGTGGATGGGTCGCCATGCTCGAATATCGAGTGATCCTGGTGGATGACCACGCCATCGTGCGACGCGGCCTGGCGGCGTTGCTGCATGCCGTCGGCCGCTATGCCGTCGTGGCCGAAGCCAGCAACGGCGAGGAGGCGCTCGTCCAGGCCGAACACCATCAGCCCGACTTGATGATCGTGGATCTCTCCATGCCTCGCCTCAACGGCCTGGAGACCATTCGCTGCCTGTACAGAGTCTCGCCACACACGCGGGTGCTGGTGCTCTCCATGTTCGACGACAGCCAGTTCGTCGCGCAGGCGCTGCGGCACGGAGCCCGAGGCTATTTGCTCAAGCACGCCATGGACGACGAGCTGTTCAACGCCCTGGAGGCCATCCTCCGCGGCGAAACCTACGTCTCGTCGCAGATCAATCTCGATCGCATCGAGGAGGAAGGTGTGCCCCAGCTCGAGCTCACCGCCCGCGAGCGGGAGGTGCTGCAGCTCATCGCCGAGGGCAAAACCACCCAGCAAATTGCACAATCGCTGTGCATCAGCCCACACACGGCAACTCGTCATCGCGCCAACCTGATGCAAAAGCTGAACGCCCATAACCAGGCCGAGCTCATCCGAGTGGCGATCCAGCACGGCCTGGTGATCATGCCCAAAGCGTGAAAAACTACATAGTTCATGCTATTGCGGCACCCGCGCCGTTTAACACAATCTCCCCACAAGGTTGACGGCAGTTCAACCTGAGTTTTTTCGTGGAGGAGATAACGGATGGCTAACCTGCTGTGGCTGCAAGGTGGGGCATGTAGCGGCAACACCATGTCTTTTCTGAACGCCGAAGAGCCGAGCGCGTGCGACTTGGTGACGGATTTCGGGATTGATATCCTCTGGCACCCGTCGCTGGGCATGGAGCTGGGCGAAAACGTGCAGCGCATGTTGCACGAGATCGTCCAGGGACACACGCCGCTGGATATCTTCGTCTTCGAGGGCACGGTGATCCTTGGGCCCAATGGGACGGGGCGCTTCAACATGTTCGCCGACCGGCCGATGAAGGACTGGGTCAGGGAGCTCGCTGCAGTGGCCGGCGCGGTGGTGGCGATTGGCGACTGCGCCTGTTGGGGCGGCATCCCGGCTACCGAGCCCAATCCCGTAGACAACGTCGGCATGCAATACCTCAAACGCAAGGCGGGCGGATACCTCGGCGTCGGATTTCGCAGCAAATGGGGTTTGCCGGTCATCAACATCCCCGGCTGCCCGGCACATCCCGACTGGGTGACGCAAATCCTGGTCGCCGTCGCTTCCGGCCGCGCCAAGGACATCACCCTCGATGAACTGCAGCGCCCGCAGACCTTCTTCAAGACCTTCACCCAAACTGGCTGCACCCGCGTGCAATTCTTCGAGTACAAGCAGGCGACGATGGAGTTCGGCCAGGGTACGCGCACCGGCTGCCTGTTCTACGAGTTTGGCTGTCGCGGCCCGATGACTCATTCCCCCTGCAACCGCATCCTGTGGAACCGGCAATCGTCCAAGACGCGTGCGGGCATGCCGTGCACCGGCTGCACCGAGCCGGAGTTTCCCTTCTATGACCTCAAGCCCGGCACGGTCTTCAAGACGCAGAAGATCAGCGGGACGATTCCGAAGGAAGTGCCGAACGGCACGGATCACGTCACCTACATGGCGCACGCCGCTGCGGCGCGCATCGCCGCGCCCAAGTGGGCCAAGGAAGACATGTTCGTCGTTTAGCAGCGGCCGGACCGAAGCTCGGCTCGCTCTTGCCATCCGGAGAGAACCATGACAACCGCGCTCGTTGATCTTCGCATCAGCCCGCTGGGTCGCGTCGAGGGCGACCTGGATTTGAACGTGTCCATCCGCGACGGCGTCGTCGTGGACGCCTGGACGCAGGCCAGCATGTTCCGTGGTTTCGAGATCATCCTGAAGGGCAAAGACCCTCAGGCCGGCCTGATCGTCACACCGCGCATCTGCGGCATCTGTGGCGGCAGCCACCTCTACAAAGCCGTGTATGCGCTGGATACGGCCTGGCAGACGACTGTCCCGCGCAATGCCACCCTCGTCCGCAACATCGCGCAGGCCTGCGAGACGCTGCAGTCCATCCCGCGCTGGTTCTACGCGCTGTTCGCGATTGATCTGACCAACAAGAACTACGCCAGGCTGGAGGAGTACGACGAGGTGGTGCGCCGCTTCGCGCCCTTCGTCGGCACCAGCTACGAGAAGGGCGTGACGTTATCGGGCAAGCCGGTGGAGATCTACGCCATCTTCGGCGGCCAGTGGCCGCATTCCAGCTTCATGATCCCCGGCGGTGTGATGTGTGCCCCGGCCCTCTCCGACGTCACGCGCGCCATTGCCATCCTCGAGTGGTGGAAGCAGGAATGGTTGGAGAAGACCTGGTTGGGATGTTCAGTGGATCGCTGGCTGGAGAACAAGACCTGGGACGACGTGCTCGCCTGGGCCGAAGAAAACGAGAGCCAGCGCAACAGCGATTGCGGCTTGTTCCTTCGCTTCGCGATGCGCGCCGGCCTGGACAAATACGGCCGCGGCTATGGCAACTACCTCGCTACCGGCACATACTTCCAGCCCGAGCTGTACGAGCAGCCCACCATCGAAGGTCGCAATGCCGCCCTGATCAATCGCTCGGGCGTGTACGCCGATGGGCAGTTCTATGACTTCGATCACCTCAACGTGCGTGAAGACACCACCCACTCGTTCTATCGCGGCAGCTCTTACCTGCACCCGTGGGACGGCGTAACCGAGCCGATTGACCCGGCCGACGGCGCCAAGCAGGGCAAATATAGCTGGGCCAAGTCGCCGCGTTACGAACTGCCCGGCCGGGATCCCGTACCCCTGGAGGCTGGCCCGTTGGCCCGCCAGGTGATCGCCGGCCGGCCCGGCGCCGCTCCACATCAGGACTACGATCCTCTCTTCCTCGATGCCGTGCGCACGGTCGGGCCGAGCGTGCTGGTGCGCGTGATGGCACGCATGCACGAGGCCGCCAAATACTACAAACTCGTGCGTCGCTGGTTGGATGAGCTGGACCTGCACGACCGGTTCTATGCCAAGCCGGTCGAGCATGCGGAGGGCAGAGGGTTCGGCTCCACCGAAGCTGCGCGCGGCGCCCTTTCGGATTGGATCGTGATCGAGAACGGCGCGATCAAGAACTACCAGGTCATCACCCCGACGGCCTGGAACATCGGCCCGCGCGACAGCCGCGGCACCCCTGGCCCGATGGAGCAATCGTTCATCGGTGCGGCGATCAAGGACCCCGCCGACCCAGTGGAGATGGGTCACGTGGCGCGCTCGTACGACTCGTGCCTGGTGTGTACCGTGCATGCCTACGACGCCAGGAGCGGCCGGGAGCTATCACGCTTCCGCATCGGCGACGCATGTTGAGCGATCAGCCTGAGTTCCGCGATCCCACCGTGCACACGCTCGTCGTCGGCTGCGGCAACCTGCTGCGCGGCGACGACGCGGTAGGCCCGCTGGTAATCCGGCGGCTGTGGGATGGTGGGCTGCCTCCCGGCGTGCGCTGTGCGGACGGCGGGACGGGTGGCATGGACGTGGCCTTCCAGATGCGCGGCGTGTCACATGTGATCCTGGTAGATGCGTGTGCCAGCGGCTCGACGCCCGGCACGATCTTCGAGGTGCCCGGCGCCGCGCTCGAGCAATTGCCGCCCCTCTCGGGTATTCACTTGCACGCCTTCCGTTGGGATCACGCGTTGGCGTTTGCGCGCTGGCTGCTCAAGGAGGACTATCCTCGCCGTGTGACGGTGTATCTCATCGAAGGCCAATGCTTCGATCTCGGCGAATCGCTCTCCGCGCCCGTGCGCGCAGCGATGGAAAGGCTGGCGGATCGGCTGATGGCGCAGTTGCGCGCTGCATCGCTCATATCAGCGGAGGGGTGAGCCATGTCGGATGCCGATGTGCGTGCCCAGGCATCGGACGCTTCGCTCCAGGTGGAATTCACCGCGCAGGGCTATCTGCATCTGAGCGCGGAGTTGGCGCGCCGTTTCTTCCCCAACGACCTGATGGCTGCCCGCCTGTGTGAGGGCGAGCTATGGCTGATGCCAACGCGCGGCCCTGCTGCGGGTGGGCTGTTGCTGAAGCAGCGCAACCCGGCCGGCGACCGCAGCGTGTTGATCTGGGAGGTGTTGGGCGGCAGGGTCGTGCGCGGCCTCTATGCGGCCCGCTGGGACGATGATCTCGGCGCTATGCGCGTTGTTCTGGATGGTGGTCGTGAATGACGAATCGCATTCCCTACGACGGTCCTCCGGTCAGGACCAAGTCGGCGCCGATCGAAACGCGATCATCGCCGAAACATTCGTCGTGCGCGAGCGAGGTCGCTGGGTGGTGTATCTGGCCGTGCATTTCTGGGAGGCCGACCACGCGGATCTCATTCGCACGGTCGAACGGCGCATCGCCGACTACGCCACGCAGCGGCAGGCCGAAGTGGCCGCTCGATGGTACGAGCGCGTCGCCAACCGGGACCTCGGCCAACTCCCGCTAGGCCTTTGACGATGAGCGAGTTGACCAACCTGCTTCGCCCCCAGCCGCTGGGCATCTACCCGTTGCCTGCCGGCTATTTGCTCTTGCCGATTCCTCGGAGCGACGCTCGACGCGCGCAGGCGGCGCTGTTGCGTGGCGACACGGATATCGCGTGGCCGGACGTGTGGTCGTTTTATCGGCTTGCACTGGAAGGTGATTCGGCAGGCGCCCTGCATGCGCTGAGCGGAGACGGCTCGCCGCTTGCAGCCTACAACCGCTTTGCGCTGTCGCCGGATGCGTCCGAATACCCTGTGTTGCGATCCGCGCACCCATCGCTTGCCCCACTGTTCGACGTCGTGGCCTATGCCCACGGCTATATCGAGGTGCCACCCACAGCCGGCGACCTGGAGGATGAGCTGCGGGCCTTTGTGCTGGCTGCTCAAGCCTCCCATTACATCGAGCGCGGCAATCCGCACCAGGCAGTCGCAGTGCTGATGGAGGCAGTCGAGGCGGCGTGCCGGCCTTCTCCGCTGCTTGCTGCTCAGTTGCTCGGTCAGCTGGCCGGGCTGCGGCGCGCCATGCCGGGTGAACCGGCAGCCCAGGCCATCCAGGAATACCAGCAGGCGCTGGTGCTGGCCGGGGATTCGCCGCTCGGGGCGCTGCGCGCCGAGCTCTGGCTGAACCTGGGGATGGCGCACCACGAGCGCGCCGAGGGACAGCGCGAGGCGTTGCAGCAGGCGGTGCGCTGCTACCAGCGTGCGCTGAACGAACTCTCCCTCGAGGAGCAACCGGAGGGGTATGCACTGGCGCACAACAACCTGGCCTTGGCCTATCTGGCCATGCCGATGTACGAAGCCGGCGATCATTTGCGCATGGCCATCGCGGTGCAGTCGCTGCGCGAGGCGTTGCGCGTATATCGCAAACACACGCACCCGGAGCAGTGGGCAAGCGCGCAGTTGAACCTGGCCAACGCGTTGCAATACCTGCCTTCTTCACACCCGCAGGAAAATCTCATTCAGGCTGTGCGGATGTACGAAGCACTGCTGGAGGTGCGGAGCAAAACCGATGATCCCGTGGGCTACGCACGATTGCTCAGCAATCAGGCGAACGCGCTGGCTCACCTGGGTCTATTTGCGCCGGCGGTCGAGAAACTCGGCGAAGCCTACAAACTCTTCATCGCTTACGAGGAGCATGCGCTGGCGCGCAGCGTGGCGGAGCAACTTGCGCGCATCCAGGAGCGCGCCGGGTCGGTTGCCGGCGCGACGCAGTGAGCAAGGCCGATGGAGCTATACGAACGTCAGCAGTTCGACCTGCTCATGTATACGGCGGTGGAGCGTTTCGTCGAGCGCGTCCAGCAACGCAACGGCGGCAGCGCTGCGGCGTTGCATCGCCTGCGCGAATCGCCTGAGGGTGAGGGAATCTGGCTGAGTCGTTTCGTGGAAGCCCTGTTCCAGGACTTCGCCCTCGACAACGTCGAGGGAGCGTGCTTCGTGCTCGTGGCGTTGGCGAAGCGTCCGGCAGCCCTATCCGCAAGCTCGGACGCAGAGACGGTGGAGACGATCTTGCTTCGCCTGGCGAAGCATACCTTCGCCGCGCTGTTGCAGCAGAAGGCTGAGGAGGCGTTGGAACGAGCGATGGCCTATTCTCAGTGAGGTGTGACGGGAGAGGCATGGAGACAGAGAGAACAAACGAGGCTGCGGCGGACGACCTCGAGTCTCTGGCCAGGCGCGTGGACCAGGCGATTGTGGACGCGCAGGAGCTGGATGCGCCCGCCCGGGAGAAGGCACTGGCGTTGAAGGATGCCATCGAAGCCTTCCACAAAGCCGGTTTGGTGAAGATCGTGAGAGCCTTGCGGGCGGATCCGCGCGGCAAGGAGTTGCTCTTCGCGCTGTTGGACGAGCCGGAGATCTATGTGCTGTTTCTCATGCATGGCATCGTGCAGGCCGATGTGACCACGCGGGTCCACCGAGCCATCGAGCAGGTACGGCCTTATCTGCAGTCGCATGGCGGCGACGTGGCCCTGGTGAGCGTGGCAACCGATCGTGTGCAGATCCGTTTGCTCGGCGCGTGCAATGGCTGCTCGATGTCGGCGGCGACGCTGCGCGGCATCGTCGAGGAAGCGCTGCGCGAGCATGCTCCGGAAGTGGCACAGCTCGAGGTGTTGCCGACCGATCCTGCGCCGGCCATCATTGCGCTCGATCGCATTAGCGTGGTGACTCACGAGGAAGCCGGCTGGGTGCGTGGCCCGGCCCTAAGCGAAATCGTCGAAGGCAGGCCATACCGCCTCGACCTCGAGGCGTGCAGCGTGGTCGTGCTGAAGTATGGTGAGCGACTGATCGCCTTCCGCAACGCCTGCGCGCATCAGGGGTTGCCGCTCGACGGGGGAATCGTTGATGTGAATGCCGGCACTATCACCTGCCCGTGGCACGGCTGGTGTTACGATGGCACGAGCGGCGAATGTCTCACCGTCCCTCATGCGCAGTTGGAGAGCTTCCCACTGCGGGTGGAGGATGGCGCTGTCTGGATACGTCCGATCGAATGACCACCACCCGAATTGATGCTCCTGCGCTCGTCGCCGAGCCTGTGCTCTGGCTGGGTGCGAAGTCATCCGGCGGGATGGCATTGCCAGATCCGCGACCTACGCCGTCGCAGTTCTACGCGCCGCGTGGGGTGTATCTGGACGACGATTGCCTGGTCGTTGCCGATTCGGGCAACCATCGCGTGTTGGTGTGGTGGGGCTGGCCGGTGCGTGAAGGCCAGCCGGCGGATGTCGTGTTGGGCCAGCCCGGCTTCTACGACGAGGGACCAAAACGCCTGCACCTGCCGACGGGCGTCCTGGTGCACGAGGGGAGGCTGCTGGTCGCCGATGCCTGGCATCATCGCGTGCTGGTATGGGAGCGGGTGCCGCAGCGAGACGATGAGTCGCCCAGTTACGCAATCGGGCAGGCGTCGCTGGACGACGTCGAGCCGAACCGCGGCGGTACTGTCAACGCCAACACGCTGTACTGGCCGTATGGCCTGGCGATGATCGCAGGCTGGTTCTACGTGGCGGACACTGGCAACCGTCGCGTGCTGGTCTGGCGTGGTCTGCCGGATTCGGATCGCCCCGCCGACCTGGTCCTTGGCCAGCCAGATGCGCGCAGCCGCGAGGAAAACCGCGGCGGGCCGGTCAGTGCCTGCTCCTTCCGCTGGCCGCATGCTCTGGCCGGGGATGATCACGTGGTCTACGTCGCCGATGCCGGCAACCATCGCGTGCTGGGTTGGTCGCCGCTACAGGCGGACGGCCCTGCGGATGTGGTTCTGGGCCAACCCGACTTTCAATCGGCCTACGAGTTCCCCCATGATCAACAGGGCGCCGGGCGCCTGCGCTTCCCGTATGGCGTCAGCCAATTCGAGGGACGGCTGGTCGTGGCCGACACGGCCAACAATCGTGTTTTAATCTGGCAGCGCTTGCCGACGGCTGGTTGTGCGCAGCCGGCCGACGGCGTGCTCGGCCAGCGCGACTTCGACGCGAATGGTGAGAACCGCTGGCAGGCTGTGGCGTACGATACGCTGTGCTGGCCCTATGGTGTCTGGCTGCATCGTCGGTGGCTGGTCATTGCCGATTCGGGCAACAATCGCGTCATGGTCTGGCGTTTCGAAAATTAATCAGACAGGAGGAGAGAACATGTGTCTGGGCATCCCGGGACGTGTGCAGGAAATCTACGAGGCCAACGGCACGCGCATGGGCAAGGTGAACTTCGGCGGCATCGTCAAGGATGTGTGTCTGGCCTACCTTCCAGACATCGAGGTAGGCGACTACACCATCGTTCATGTCGGCTTCGGCATCACGCGCATTGACGAAGCCTCGGCTCAGGAGACGCTGAAGACCTTCCGCGAGATGGGCCTTCTGGAAGAAGAGCTGTTGCCCGAGCAGCATGCCGGCGAGGGCGCCCTGCCGGCCTGTCCGGTGGATCCGTGGGCCGGTGCGGGCCGAGACGGCGCTGTATAGGGCACGCACGGGGAGGGAGACCATCATGAAGTACCTCACCGAGTTCCGCGACGGTGAGCTGGCGCAGAAGCTGGCTGCCGAGATCCGCCAGAGCACCACGCGACCGTGGGCGATCATGGAAGTGTGCGGCGGACAGACGCATTCGATCATCCGCAACGGCATTGACCAGTTGTTGCCGTCGCAGATCGAGTTGATTCACGGCCCTGGCTGCCCGGTGTGCGTAACGCCGCTGGAGTTGATTGACAAGGCGCTGGCCATCGCGGCGCGCCCAGACGTGACCTTCTGCTCGTTCGGCGACATGCTGCGCGTGCCGGGCAGTCAAAAGGACCTCTTTCGCGTGAAGAGCGAAGGTGGCGATGTGCGGGTGGTGTATTCGCCGCTGGATGCGGTGGCCATCGCGCGCGACAACCCACACCGGCAGGTGGTCTTCTTCGGCATCGGTTTCGAGACCACCGCCCCCGCCAACGCCATGGCCGTCCACCTGGCCAGGCAGCAGGGCTTGAAGAACTTCTCGCTGCTCGTTTCGCACGTGCTGGTGCCGCCGGCCATCGAAGCCATCATGCAATCGCCCACCAACCGTGTGCAGGCGTTCCTGGCGGCGGGGCACGTGTGCAGCGTGATGGGCTACTGGCAGTATCCGCCGCTCGC
>FWWM01008652.1_pt1 | contig 19385 bp, 20 predicted proteins | sample 2228351 | NCBI WGS metagenome assembly FWWM01 (sample SAMEA103939774, study PRJEB20133) | metagenome
ATACCGTATGATATGAATCTCAGGTTAACATCTTCAACAATCATGTCGCTTTATTGATTTTATTCAGCATTTAGCCCAATGTTAATCTTTATTTGGACAGATGTGAATTTATCTGCTTTATTACATGTTGAAATTCCTGCAGATTGACTTTCTGGATAAGCCAGAAAATAGCTATTCCACTTACTCCTAAGCTGAGAAAAAGTCCGCATCTTTTCTTCATAAGGGGTTTGAAGGTTTTTTGGATGATACTCCCATGCTTTGTTTAATAATCCACGGCGGCCTCTGTTTTACCTCATCATAAATTCGTCCAAGATACTGACCTAAAACCCCCAAAAAAATTAACTGGACACCACCAAGAAAGAGAATAGAGATAGTAATTACAAAACCGGCGCCGGGTTTGGGACCTACCCCCATTGCCTCAAAAAATGATGGGAAAATACGCTGTAAAACAAATACAATGATACCCAGAAAAGACAATGCTGATATCAGCAAACCCAAATGAGAGGCAACGGTAAGGGGGACTGTAGAAAAAGAGACAATCCCATCCATAGCAAGACGACGCAATTTTTTTAAATCGTATTTAGCTTCGCCTGCTGCCCTTGCCTGTCTTTCATAAATAAGCCCTGTTTGTTTGTACCCGGACCATGCCCTTAACCCTCTTACAAACCGATTTCTCTCAGGCATAGAGTTTAAAATATCAACTATCTTGCGATCCATAATACAAAAATCACCGGAATCCAATGGCAACTCAAAATCAATCATTTTTGATAATACCCTATAGAACGTCCAATAACTAATTTTTTTGAGGATCCCTTCTTTTCGATGCTGTCTTACCGCATATACAACATCATAACCCTCTTGCCATTTTCTTATAAAACGATGTAACTCCTCAGGTGGGTCCTGTAAGTCTGCATCAAGCACTATAACCGCATCCCCTGAAGCATAAAACAAACCTGCTGAAACTGCTGTCTGATGACCAAAATTGCGGGAAAATGATATTGCATTCCATCGTGAATCTCTACTATGCTGTTCCACTAAAAGATCCCATGTTTTATCATTTGAACCGTCATCCACACAAATAACTTCCCAGTCTAAACCCCAACTTTCAGCAGCTTTATTCATCCTCTGGAAAAGCTCGGGAAGCACCTCTTGTTCATTGTAGCAAGGGATAACAACAGATATTTTTTTATTTTCTCTGCTATTCATTATGGAATTAATCTGTCTAAGTAACTTTTATATTATAATATTTTTTATTATTTTATGTTGAAACCTCCTAATTACTTTACTCCTCAGTTTCTAAAATAAAAAATGGCTATGAAATAATAAAGAAATTTGCCATAGTCTTATGCTAAACTATTTAATACATAAGCTTTTGTATCTTGTTTTTAACAGAAACAACGGAGTCTGATTAAAATGAAGGTCTGTTTTTTATACACGCCTGATCAAACTGTAAATAAGTGCTTCTATACCCCAAGCATCTGGAAGAATTATAGCAAGAATGCTATCCTGGCACCACCGTTAGGAATGGCATATCTTGCTGCCTTACTGAGAGATAAGGGCTACGAGGTCAGCTTAATTGATGCAAATGTTCTTAACCTAACCAAAAGTCAGATACTTAAAAGCCTGAATAACTTCAAACCAGATTATCTGCTTTATACCAGTATCACTGATAATTTCCAAAATACCCTTTCCTGGATCAGAGAGATAAGGGCAGAATACAATAAACCTGTCATCATTGGCGGACCACATATGGAGATATATCCGGAAGAGACACTAACCCATGAATGTATAGATTATGGAGTTATTGGAGATGGTTGGGAAACCCTTCCTGAGTTGTTAGATGCACTTGAACACAAAAGGGACCTCAGGGAAGTTAAAGGGTTAATTTTAAGAAAAGACGACAAGTTTATTGTGACAGAGCCAAGGCCCAAGAGAATCAGTCTGGAGGAAGTCCCCTTTCCAGCACGTGATTTATTGCCCAATGAAAAATATGACACGGTTTTATCAAAGGCGAGGCCAATAACAATTATGATTACTGCACTTGGATGCCCCTTTAAATGCACATACTGCTGTACAGACACAAACCTGAGGGGAAGATCACCAGAGCATGTCATAGCAGAGGTTGAGGAATGTATAAATAAATATGGAATCAAAGAGATAGAATTTTATGACGAAACCTTCACTGTAAACAAAAAAAAGATGCACAGGTTTATGGATTTGATAGAGACAAAAGGGCTTAAATTTTACTGGTCTGTAAGGACAAGGGTGGATTGTGTTGATAAAGAACTTATTAACAGAATGGCAAGGAATGGATGTATAAGGGTGAATTTTGGAATAGAATCAGGTGATGAGGATATTTTAAGGGCAATCAATAGACCCATGAAGCTTGACAAAATCAGACAATCTGTTAAATGGGCTAAGGATGCAGGAATCTTAACCTTTGGTTTCTTCATGATAGGCCTACCACAGGATACAAGAGAGACCATTGAAAAGACGTTAAAATTTATGCTTGAGCTCGACCTTGATTTCATGCAATTAAATAAATTTACTCCCCTACCGCATTCAAAAATTTATGAGGATTACAAAAAGAAAACAGGAACAGACTTCTGGCGTGAGTATACCCTTGGGAAGGTTACAATCGATGACATCAGTCGTGATTATCTAAAGATAAGTAAGAAAGAATTAGATAACTATCTTGTAAAAGGCTACAGGAAGTTTTATTACAGACCAAAGTATATATGGCAGAGACTTCTTTCTGTCAGCTCTTATAAAGAGTTCAAAAGATTAACCTCAGGGGCATTATCTTTGTTGGGAAGTAGAGACTGATACTTTGCTTCTTACATACTATTTAAAGTCCTGTGACTTCATATAACTATATCAAGATAATGAGACTTCAAGATGCGGACATGTTATCACTCTTAAAGAAATTTGGCTCATCACATAATGTAGAATCTCATTTTAAAAGCTCATAGAATCAAGTAGTTAAGTCCTTATTTCTGACAGATATGATATGAAGTTAAAGATAATACAAGGATGTTCCTCCATAGGGGTCTTTAAGCCTTATCCCTATCCCTTGCACCATAATCCGGGATGAGACTTAGTTGAAATTCTAAAGAAATTTATTTACTCTTAAAGAAAAAGGAGTCTTTATATGAACAAGAGAGATCAGAACCTTCAGGATATTTATCTTAACTATTTAAGAAAGGAGAAGATACCGGTTACTGTATATCTGATAAATGGCACCCGACTAAAAGGAACGATAAAGGGGTTTGATAATTTTGTGATTATATTGAAACAGGATGTTCAACAATTAATCTACAAGCATGCTGTATCAACTATAAGCCCTGGCAGGGAGGTTGAATTAAAACTCGAAAATAAAGAGGAGACATGAACAAAACAGAAAAGGGTCCACATCTTACAGTTGACGCTATTATAGAGATAGAAGGAGGAATAATACTTGTTAAAAGGAAGAATCCCCCACCTGGCTGGGCAATACCGGGTGGTTTTGTTGATTATGGTGAGACCCTTGAGGAGGCTGTTATAAGGGAGGCAAAGGAGGAGACAGGACTTGAGATTGAGCTTGTAAGACAGTTTCATACCTACTCAGATCCAAAAAGAGATCCAAGGCATCATACGGTCTCAACGATATTCATAGCTAGGGCTGACGGAGTTCCAAAGGCAGGAGATGATGCTAAGGATGTTAGGATCTTTACCAGAGAGAATCTTCCTGACGATATTGCCTTTGACCATAGGCAGATATTAGAGGATTATTTTAATAATAGATATTAGTTCACAGCCTTAACATGCTATGTGGATTACAAGGGCTCTTATAACTCTAAAATAAGAAAAAACTTTTATTCATAATAAGTCGCTGATGCTGACTCTGATTCCCAGACAGTAACCGATGTAAGGGTTACATTCCTATAATCCTTTTCTATCTTCTTCTTGATCGAATCATAAAGCCACTTGGCAATATTCTCTGATGAGGGATTGATCTCAGTAAATGGGAAGACATCGTTTAAGAAAGAATGGTCAAGGCCCGAGATAGCCTCGTTAACAATCCTCTTTAAATCATGGAAATCAATTACCAGGTCTATCTCATTAAGCCTGTCCGAGGTGACAGTTACCTGAACCCTCCAGTTATGGCCATGAAGCCTCTCACACGCACCTTTATAACCCCTTAATTGATGGGCTGATGAGAAGCCCGACTCTACCATGAGTTCATACATCATTCATTTCCTTTCTCGTTCTCAAACTTAAAGATTAACTCTCCCTCTTTTGCAAGTCCGTGTTCCCTTGCAAGCTCCTCCATCAATGCAAGGTCATTCTTCAGTCTCTCCAATTCATCCTTTACGTCCTCGTTCCTCTTCTCGATTGCTTTTATCTCGGCAATCATATCCTTTCTCATTGCCTGCAGTTTCATATATCTTATAAGGCCACTGTCACCCATAATAAGAGAGATAGTAAGATAGATAAAGGATAATATCCCGATTGTATAGATTATCAGCCTCCTCATCTTTTTTTTCTGTTCAAGATGCTGTCGTCTTATATTCCGCATAATATTAAGCCCGAAGGTTAGAGGATCTTTAAGTTATGGAATGCTCCCATCCCATGATAAACAGCTTCCTCACCAAGCTCTTCCTCAATTCTAAGAAGCCTGTTATATTTTGCTATCCTGTCAGTCCTTGATACAGAGCCTGTCTTTATCTGGCCGGTATTCATCGACACGGCAAGATCTGCAATCGTAGTGTCCTCTGTCTCACCCGACCTGTGGGATACAACTGCTGTATAACCTGCCTTTTTTGCCATTTCTATCACCTCAAGTGTCTCTGTCAGTGTGCCTATCTGATTAAGTTTTATCAGTATGGAGTTGGCTATGCCCCTGTCTATAGCCTTTGAGAATATCCCTTTATTGGTCACAAATATATCATCACCAACAATCTGTATCTTACTGCCAAGCCTCTCTGTCATAAGTTTCCAGCCCTTCCAGTCATCCTCAGAGAGTCCATCCTCAATTGATATTATAGGATACCTCTTTACAAGCCCTTCGTAAAAATCCACCATCTTCTTTGAGCTTATAAGATTTCCTTCAAATCTATATCCACCATTTTTATAAAACTCTGATGCGGCAACATCAAGGGCAAGATAGACATCCTTTCCTGATTTATAACCAGCGGTCTCAATGCCTTCGATTATCAGAGCAATGGCATCTTCATTAGATTTTAACTGTGGGGCAAAGCCACCCTCATCGCCAACAGCGACATTCAAACCCTTTGATTTGAGGATTTCCCTAAGGCTGTGAAATACCTCTACACCCATTCTCAAAGCATCTGAAAAATTCGGGGCGTTAACAGGTACAATCATGAATTCTTGTATATCAAGGTTATTATCAGCATGGGCACCACCGTTCAGGATATTCATCATGGGCACAGGAAGCAATCTTGCACCCACGCCTCCTATATATCTATACAAGGGCATTCCTGCCTCCATTGCAGATGCCTTTGCCACAGCAAGGGATACACCAAGGATCGCATTGGCTCCAAGCCTTGCCTTATTCTTTGTGCCATCAAGCTCAATCATCAGATTATCTATATACGCCTGTTCATTACTATCAATCTTTTTAAGCCTTGGGAGTATCTTCTCCCTCACATTTCTGATTGCCTTTCTTACGCCCTTTCCCTTGTAACGCCTCTCCTTATCCCTGAGTTCAAGGGCCTCCCTCTTTCCTGTTGATGCACCTGAAGGCACTGCAGCCCTTCCAAATGCACCACTGTCAAGGATTACATCTACCTCAATGGTTGGGTTACCTCTGCTGTCAAGTATCTCACGTGCAATAATGTCTACAATCCTTCCCATACACCCTCCCTTAAATCAAGAAGTTGAGAATTTAAGAGGTCTATCTTTTTTCTCTTTTCCATCCTTTCTTAACTTCTTAACCTCCCCACTTCACTCTCATCAACGGTTGGTTCGAAGAGAAGCTTTTTGCCCTTATATGCAGCGCCTATAAAAGCCTTGAATACAGGGTGTGGCTCAAGTGGTCTTGATTTGAATTCAGGATGGAACTGACAGCCCAAAAACCATGGATGGTACTTCAACTCTACAATCTCTACAAGCATCCTATCAGGACTTGCACCGCTTATAATAAGCCCATTCTTCTCAAGAACATCTATATATTTGTTGTTAAACTCGTATCTATGCCTGTGTCTTTCTGTTATCTCCTTTGTGCCATAGGCATCATAGGCTATTGTTCCTTCTTTCAAGATACATGGATATGCACCGAGTCTCATTGTACCACCCTTGTCAGAGGATATATCCCTTTTCTGAATGGTCTCTGTCCTGAAGTCATACCATTCCTCAATGAGGTATATCACAGGATAAGGAGTATTCACATCAAACTCTGTGCTATTTGCCCCCTCCATCCTGCATACATTCCGTGCAAATTCAATAACAGCACACTGCATACCAAGACATATGCCAAGAAATGGTATCTTCTTCTGCCTGGCATACCCTGCTGTCATAATCTTTCCCTCTATGCCCCTCGTGCCGAAACCACCTGGAATGAGTATGCCATCAACATCTGCAAGATAACGCTCTGCGCCACCCTTCTCAATCTCCTCTGCATCTGTCCACAGAATATCAACCCTTACATTATTGGCTATACCACCATGAATAAGGGCCTCGACAAGACTCTTATAAGAATCCTTAAGACCAACGTACTTACCTACTATTGCAATATTTACAGAGTCAACAGGTTGCTTCATCTTTTTAACGACATCAACCCATTTAGTTAAATCGATCTTTTCTACCTTAAGTGATAATTTTTTAACTATCAGGCCATCAAGCCCTTCCTCATTGAAGACAAGGGGGACCTCATAGATAGATCCCACATCCCTTGCAGAAACAACCGAATCCATCTCAAGGTTACAGTGCAGTGCTATTTTCTTCTTCACATCTCGGGGTATTGGCCTGTCCGAGCGACAGAGAAGGATGTCAGGCTGTATACCTATTGCACGTAACTCCTTTACACTGTGCTGGGTGGGTTTTGATTTTAACTCGCCTGCTGTACCGATATAAGGGACAAGTGTGAGATGAATATAAAGGACATTCTCCCTTCCTACATCATACCTGAACTGCCTGATGGCCTCAAGAAATGGAAGACTCTCTATATCACCGATGGTGCCGCCTATCTCCACTATTACAACATCATAATCATTAGAGACCGATCTTATTGCCCTTTTAATCTCATCCGTAATATGTGGAACCACCTGAACAGTCTCTCCAAGATAATCACCCCTTCTCTCCTTCTGGATGACACTATAGTATATCTTTCCTGTTGTGTAATTGTTAGCCTGTGACATCCTTGTAGAGGTAAACCTCTCATAATGGCCGAGGTCGAGGTCTGTTTCTGCACCATCATCAGTAACAAAGACCTCTCCATGCTGGAATGGGCTGAGTGTACCAGGGTCAACATTTATATAAGGGTCTAATTTTTGAATTGTGACCTTAAGCCCACCTGCTTCAAGGAGTGCACCAATTGCTGAGGCAGCTATCCCTTTACCAAGGGATGAAAGAACACCACCTGTTATGAAGATAAACTTAGCCATTCCTCCGCCTTCCTCAGATCATCAGGTGTATCAATACCAATGGTGTCATGGATGGTCACCTTAACCTTTATCTTCATTCCATTAAAGAGTGCCCTCAACTGTTCAAGCCCCTCAGCCTCCTCTATTTCAGAAGGGCATAATGAGGAGAGTTCAAGCAGGGCATTCCTTCTGTATCCGTATATTCCGATGTGCTTATAAGCCGTGAATCGTGAACCGTGGACCGTGAATTGTTTCATGCCCTTCCACTCATCTCTATAATAAGGTATGGGTGATCTTGAAAAATACATGGCAAAGCCTTCTTTATCGAACACAACCTTCACCACATCAGGTGAGAAGAATTCTTCCATATCGGTGATACCCTTTGCAAGTGTGCTTATAGATGTCCTCTTATCATCAAGGAGTACATTCACTACATCATCAACCATATCAGGCCTGATAAAGGGCTCGTCTCCCTGTACATTCACTATGACATCACAATCCCTATCCCTTGCCACCTCTGCCACCCTGTCTGTTCCGCTGAGGTGAGTTCTTGAGGTCATCACAACATTATAACCCAGAGAACTAACGGTCTCATATATCCTCATGTCATCAGTAGCAACATAGATTGCATCAATAAGGCTGGCGTCCTTAACACCTTCATATACATGCTGAATTAAAGGTTTACCTTTAAGGAGAGAGAGGGGTTTTCCAGGGAAACGGGTGGAGTTATATCGTGCAGGTATTATCGCAATAACCCTCTGCATATATTACTCTACAATAGTTAAATTTTTACTTCAAGTAGCAGTATCTGGTAAGATATATTATGGCAAAGGCAGTGGCATTATTCTCAGGCGGTCTTGACAGTTCGCTTGCTATCCTTGTTGTTATGAGACAAGGGATAGAGGTAACCGCTATAACATTTCTTAATCATTTTGGATGTAATATTGGAGACAGGTCTTCCTGTTCAAATGATCCCTTCCCTATAGCAGAAAAATTTGGGTTTCAGGTAAAGCTCTGCCACTTATCTGACAAATTCTTTGAGATTGTGAAGAATCCAAAATTCGGTCATGGCAAGAACTTGAATCCATGTATTGATTGCAGAATCATGATGTTAAGAGAGGCAAAGGAATTAATGGAGTTGATAGGAGCAGACTTTTTAATAACAGGAGAGGTCCTCGGTCAGAGGCCAATGAGCCAGCGAAGGGATACCTTCCCTGTTATAGACATGGAAGCAGGTGTGGAAGGATATGTATTAAGGCCCCTCAGTGCCAAGCTTCTGAAAAAGACCATTCCTGAAGAGAGAGGCATTGTTAATCGTGACTCCCTTTATGACTTTAGTGGAAGGTCGAGAAAACCACAGATGGCCCTTGCAATAGAGCTTGGCTTAACAGATTACGCACCACCTGCAGGTGGATGCCTGCTTACAGAGCCAAACTATTCCCATCGATTGAAAGACCTCTTGACCCATAAGCCCAACCCTGACTTCAGGGATATAGAATTACTCAGGGTCGGCAGACATTTTAGGTTTTCAAATGATTGTAAAATTATTGTTGGAAGAAACAAAAATGAGAATGAAATGCTCCTCTCGCTATCAAAACCAGAAGACCACATACTAAAGGTAGAAGGCTTTGGAAGCCCTGTTACCCTTGTTACAGGCATGTTTACCAATGAGGCTCTCAGCATGGCTGCATCCTTTTGTGCAAGATACTCCGATGCTAAGTATATGCCCTATGTTGATGTAACCTGCTTCAATGGCAATAAGCGATTTATTGTCAAAACACAGCCCGCAAGGGAGGATGTAATTGAACATTACAGAATTGAAAAGAAACACCTAAAAATGTGGAGGTTGAATCTCCATAGGTTTAGAAGCGCACAAGAACCCCTTTTGACTTGAGATATTCCTTTGCCTCTCTTATAGAATATTCTCTGTAGTGAAAGATTGATGCTGCAAGGGCTGCATCCGCTTTCCCCTCAATAAGACCTTCCCTTAAATGCTCAAGCGTACCCACACCACCTGAGGCAATAACAGGTATTGATACTGCATCGGCTATTGTCCTTGTAAGCTCTATGTCATATCCATCCTTTGTCCCGTCCCTATCCATGCTTGTGAGTAAAATCTCTCCTGCACCCAACTCCTCCATCTTCCTTGCCCATCTTACAGCATCAATAAGCCTCATCCTCCTTCCACCATGCGTTGATATTGCCCATACACTTCCTTCTTCAATGCGAACATCATTCAGAAAGTGGTCACTGAACCACTCCTCTTCCTCTACTCCTGATAATGCCCCTTCCCTAACCCTTTTTGCATCAATGGCAATGACAATACACTGGCTACCAAACCTCTCCGATGCCATTCTAATAAAATAAGGGTCATGCACCGCAGCGGTATTGATAGAGACCTTATCACACCCTGCATTCAGGAGGTCTCTTATATCCTCCAATGTCCTTATTCCTCCACCAACAGTAAGTGGCATAAAGACATCATCAGCAGTCCTTGCAACCACATCGAGTATGATCTTCCTCTTTTCATGGGATGCGGTGATGTCAAGGAATACGAGTTCATCAGCACCCTCCTCATCATAAAACTTAGCATTCACTACAGGGTCCCCTGCATCCTTAAGGTTCTGAAAGTTCACTCCCTTCACAACCCTGCCATCCTTCACATCAAGACACGGAATTATTCGCTTTGCAAGCATCTATCCGCCACACCTTACTAATTCAATCGCCTTACCTAAATCCAGCCTTCCCTCATACAATGCCTTCCCTGTTATAACTCCCCAAAGCCCTTTTATCTGCATCAATGCCTTTATATCCTCAAGCCCTGATACTCCACCAGAGGCAATAACAGGAATGGTTAAGGCATCAATCATCCCTTCCATGGCCTCTATATTAGGACCTATAAGCATACCATCCCGTGAGATGTCAGTATATACTATAGCTGTCACGCCATAATCCTGCATCTTCTTTGCAAACTCTATGGCAGTGATATCAGTTACTTCCTCCCAGCCTTTTACAGCAACCTTCCCATCCTTTGCGTCAACAGCAACAAGCACCCTACCATAAAACCTCTCACATGCCTCCTTTATCATTTCAGGTTTACTGGCCGCAGATGTCCCTATTACCAGCCTCTCAATCCCAGCGATTATAAGCTCTTTCATCACACCGATATCCCTTATCCCGCCACCAACCTGAATCTGAACATCCACCGCATTTCTAATTGCCTTTATCTTCTCAATGTTTTTCTGTATACCCGTGAATGCACCATCAAGATCAACAACATGAATCAACTCTGCACCTGCTCCAATCCACTTTCTTGCTACTGATACAGGATCATCAGAATAAATGGTAACAGCATCTTTCCTGCCCTGAATAAGACGCACACATTTTCCATCTTTAATATCAATTGCTGGTATTACAATCATCTTGGAGTCTCTTTCTCTGACTCTTATTTTCGTACATCTTTTTGTCAGCAATGGCAAGGAGTTCATCAATGGAACAGGGGCTTTCAGGGTTATAACATGCTATGCCTGTGCTTATTGACAATTTATAGCCCTTCTGGAAACTCGAATTATAGGCATCAAGTGCCTTCTGAAGGCGTGATGTAATTACATCTATACAGTCTTTTGAAGAACCGACAGGGATTACAACAAACTCATCTCCACCAATCCGTGCAATAATGTCTGATTCGCGATAATTTTCTTTAAGTATCCTTGCCACCTGTATTAAGGCAAAATCACCCTCTTTATGACCAAAAGCGTCATTTATATCCTTAAGACTATCAAGGTCAGCATAGAGCATTAACACACTAATCCCCTGTCTTCTGACCAACTTCAGGTATTGCTCGACATGTGTGAAAAACCCCCGTCTGTTCAAGAGTCCTGTGAGTTCATCTGTAAGCGAAAGCTGACGCAGTTCCTCCTCCATCTCTTTACGGTCTGTGATGTCCTTTGAGATAATGGCCACCGCCACTGTTTTACCCTTGAAGCCTATCACAGGGCTGAATGTCTGAAGAAAGTATCTATTATCCCTTACACTTTTATATTCGTACTGGATTGACATTCCTGTGTTGAACACCTTATTCACTTTCTTGACAAATTCCCTGACCTCTCCTGAGGTGTGAAAATCCCTATATGAACATCCCTTATACTCCCGGTGTGACAGGCCGAGTCGCGATAAATGTTTCTTGTTAATAAATAGATAATTGTAGTTGTTATCCACAAGATAGATAGAGTCATCAGCGGATTCAACCAGTGAACGGAACATCTCCTCGCTCTCCTTTAATGCCTTTTCTGAGCGTTTCATCTTACGCACTACCCTCTTGAGTTCAGTAAGCTCTTTGTGCAACTCTGCAATCTCTTTCAAAGACTGCTCCTTTTTCTTATTTGCATCCCTTTTGCCAGCCATAAGCCTCTACAGATTATTTTTGTATATTCTTGTATAATAGAAAAGTTTTTAGCCTGAGGCTAAAAGTTGAGTAATTATCATCGATGTCCAAGATATTCTAAAGATAATTGTTAATCTTTATTTTGGACAGATGTGAGTAATTATAGAATATGACAAAAGAACATTACAATATTAGATGTAAACAGTGTAATGGGAGATTAAGACTTTCTGTGGGATGAAGGAGTATACGTCTAAGCTGCATGGAATGCGGCAGAAGCTATACCATCCACGAGTACATGGATAAGATTGGTAAAGAGATATGGGAAAAAATATCTTATATCTCATGTGACAGGGTCTAGGTATTGACAATTAAAAGTGTTTTAAATTACTATGAACATTTGTAATTCGTGCTTTTTTTAAAGGTTCTTTTAAAGAATCGATGTTTCCTGAATGGGATATATATGAAGACAAGATTTGCAAAGACATCAGAGATTAACAGAAAATGGTACATTGTTGATGCCACAGGGATGGTTGTAGGAAGACTTGCATCAAGAGTCTCCTCGGTTCTTAGGGGTAAAACAAAACCGTTATACACACCTCATGTAGATACAGGTGATTATGTAATAGTAATAAATGCTGAAAAGGCAAGACTCACAGGAGATAAACTCAACACAAAGGTGTACTATTATCATTCAGGTTATCCAGGTGGAATAAAAAAGAAAGCTGTAAAGGAACTCTTGAAGGAGTCTCCTGAGAAGATAATAATATCTGCTGTTAGAGGTATGTTACCAAAGAATAGGCTTGGCAGAAGACAGCTTAAAAAATTAAAGGTCTATAAGGGCTTTGAGCATCCTCACATAGCACAAAAACCCGAAATCTTGAGTCTCAATAAAGGAGTATAATGATATGGCAGGAATTGAATACAATGCTACAGGTAGAAGGAAGACATCCATTGCACAGGTTTTTTTAAGTCCTGGAAAGGGTGATATAATCATCAATAAAACACCCCTCGATAGATACTTCCCATATGAAACCATGAAGATGATAGTCCAGCAACCTCTTAATTCTATTGGAATGAATGGCAAATATGACGTAACAATAAGGGTGAGTGGTGGCGGAATAAGCAGTCAGGCACAGGCTATAAGGCATGGCATCGCAAGAGCCCTGGTGAAGGCAAATTCTGATTTTAGAAGCAAGCTGAAGAAAGAGGGCTTGCTGACAAGAGACTCAAGGGTTGTGGAAAGGAAGAAGTACGGTCAGAAGAAGGCAAGAAAACGCTTCCAGTTCTCAAAGAGATAAAAGAAAATTCAAAATGTAAAATGCAAATATCAAAATTGTAGAATTCCATAATTTTGCATTTTTAATCTTTATTTTTAAATTTCATGTCATTAAAGGTTGCTATCTTAGGTGGAAGTGGCTACACAGGTTTCGAACTATTAAGATTGCTCCATCACCATAAGGATGTAGAGGTTGAAGTAATAACCTCAGAACGATTCGCAGGTCAAAAGGTGTCCGATGTCTTCCTCAATTTTCGAAACGATTCCATCAGATTCGAACCACTCAAATTAAACGGCCTGATAGACAGGGCAGAACTATATTTCCTGTGCCTTCCCCATAAGACCTCCCAGGAGATAGTCGCAACACTAAACAGAAAGGGCAAGAGGGTAATTGATCTTTCTGCTGACTACAGGCTTAAAGATGCAAAGGAATATAAGGAATGGTATAAAACAACTCATAGATTCCCCTCACTTTTAAAGAAGGCTGTTTATGGATTGCCTGAGATAAAAAAAGAGGATATAAAGAATGCATTGATAGTCGCAAACCCAGGGTGTTATCCAACAGGCGCCATCCTTGGAATTGCACCTGTAATTGATAAGAATTTTCTGGATACAGATAGTATAATTATTGATTCAAAGTCAGGTGTTTCAGGTGCTGGAAGAGCTCCAGCCCTTCCCTTTATGTTTTCTGAAGCAAATGAATCTGTCAGGGCATATTCTGTCACAACACATCGCCATATACCCGAGATCGAGCAGGAATTGAGCACGATATCAGGGAAAAAGATAAAGGTAATTTTTACACCTCACCTTATACCAATGGACAGAGGCATTCTCACAACTATTTATGTGAGACTGAGAAGAAAAGTTACCCTTCCCACTATTCAAAGTATGTATATGGAATATTATCGCAATAAGCCCTTTGTTAGGGTTCTTAAGGAGGGGATATATCCAACAACAAAAGGGGTAAGTGGCAGTAATTACTGTGATATCTCTGTCTTCCTCGACACAAGGGGAAGGCATCAAACACTCATTGTGGTAAATGCCATTGATAACCTTCTAAAAGGTGCTTCTGGACAGGCTGTGCAGAATATGAATATAATGTATGGGTTAAATGAGACAGCTGGCCTCATGGATATCCCGCCATTCCCTTGATGAAAAGAGAAGGTAAAGAAGATATTATCGTATCTGGCTTCAAGTTTTCAGGTATATCCGCAGGGGTCAAGTCCACTGGAGAGAAAGACCTTGCCCTTATATTCTCAGAGTGTATAACAACAATCGCAGGGGTCTTCACCACAAATAAGATAAAGTCTGCTCCTGTGAGGCTTGATATAGAACGTATTGTTTCAGGGAAGGGACAGGCAATTATAATAAATAGTGGGAATGCAAATGCCTGTACAGGCAAACAGGGTTTAAAACATGCACAAGAAATGGCAAGTGAGGTAGCAAAAAGGTTGCGTATAGAACCTGAGCATGTTTATGTAGCTTCAACTGGTATCATTGGTAAACCACTCCCTATCGAGAAAATCAAGAAGGCAATACCTCATGCCATAGAAAGGCTTTCGCCTCATTCAATTAGAGATACAGCATCCGCAATAATAACCACCGACACATTCCCAAAAATCGCCGTGAAAAAAATACGTATTGGGGGAAAAACTGGAACAATTGCAGGTATTGCAAAAGGGGCAGGCATGATATGTCCGCACATGGCAACAATGCTGTGTTTTATAGTCACTGACATAGCGGTAAAGAAAGACGCCCTCGACTCGGCACTGAAAGAAGCAGTAAGGGGTTCTTTCAATCGCCTCTCTGTAGACAATGACATGAGTACTAACGACACAGTCCTTATAATGGCAAATGGCAGATTGAGAAACAAGCTAATAACAAGACAATCTGCCTTTTATCAAAAATTTAAAGGCGCACTAAACGAGGTAACATATAATCTTGCAGAGATGATAGCAACGGATGGCGAGGGCTCAACAAAGCTTATTAGAATTGTAATAAAGGGTGCCAGGACAGAGACTGATGCTGAAAGAGTTGCAAAATCAATAGCAAACTCCTTGCTTGTAAAAACTGCAATTTATGGTAATGATCCAAACTGGGGAAGGATCATGGCTGCGATTGGTTATTCAGGGGTTGATGTATCAGAAGAGAAGATTGATATATACATTGGAAGATATAAAATCGTTAATAAGGGGCTTGGCCTGAAGAGAGAAAAGTTCGCAGTAAAGGCACTCAGGGGAAAAGAGGTTAACATTACTGTAGATTTAGGGCTTGGTAATAAGACAACAAAAGTGGTAACATGTGACTTAACGGAAGGGTATATCCGTATTAATTCAAAGTATAGTTCTTGAGCCTTCTCGAAAATTCTTCTTGCAAAAATAACCGTCACGCAGTAGAATTTTCGTATATAAACATATCTTAATGAGGTGAGAAGATGAAAAAGATATTTGTCTTTGTTATTGTCCTTACCTTTGCACTTACCTTCAAAAATGCATATGGAAGTGCTTCTGAAGAGTATATCATCAAGAAAGGCGATACCCTCTGGGATATTTCAGGAAGCAGGCTTCAGGATAACTTCCTGTGGCCAAAGATCTGGAAGGCAAATCCACAGATTAAGAATCCTGACCTTATATATCCTGGCGATAGGCTACTCATTCCTACAGAGGAAGAACTCAGACGCCTTGAACTACCTATGGAGAGGGAGGCGCCAGTAGTTGAAAAGACACCACCAGTGCCTGAGTCAAAGGCAGAGGTCGAGATTAAAGTCGCGGATAAAGAAGAAAAACCTGTAAAGTATATAGTTGATAAAAACACCTATATCGCAAGTGGATGGTTATCTGATGATTTTCCCTCTATAGGTAAGATTATCGCTTCATCATCAGACAGGGTAATTTTTGGTAATTATGACATTGTGTATCTGAATCTCCGTAAGGAAAGTGCTAAAGGTGAGAAATTTATGGTCATCAGGGATATTAAAACATTAGAACATCCGGAGACAGGCAAAAACATTGGCCATCAGATAAGGGTAGCAGGGATCATTGAGGTAATAGACATTAAAGATGGCACACCTATGGCCAATGTGGTCAGTGCATTTGAAGATATACAAGTAGGTGATGGACTATTACCATACGAAGATATGCAGCCACCTGTTGCCCCTGATGTTGCAAGGATGCCTGACATAGATGGTTATATAGTAGGATCTCGAATGAACAACAGGGCAATCAGTGCAGGAGACATAATTTATCTTGATAAAGGAAAGAATGACGCTCTTGAGGTAGGTGATATCTTTAGTGTGTTCCCTTCAGCATCGCTAAAAATACCCATCGGAACCATACAGATTATTTCACTCAGAGCCACAACCTCCACGGCTATTGTCTTAAAGAGTAAGAAAGAGATATCGATTGGAGATATGTGGGGAAAGATGTAAAATCTAAAGATAAAAAATCAAAAATTATAATTATGGGATTTTTTAATTGAATAATCGTTTTCTTAATTTTGCATTTTACATTTTGATTTTTGCATTTTGTTCATTGCTGTCCAAGATATTCTAAAATGTTAATCTTTATTTTGGACAGATGTGCATTTTGTTAGGTGCTTATCAGCGCCTTGAGTGCCTTGAGCCTGCTGGGATGCTTTAATTTCCTCAAGGCCTTTGCCTCAATCTGTCTGACCCTCTCCCTCGTTATAGTAAGGTGCCTCCCCACCTCCTCAAGGGTGTGGTCCCTGTCAACGCCTATTCCGAATCTCATCCTTATCACCCTCTCCTCCTTTGGTGTTAATGTGCCGAGAACCTTCTTAATATAATTGGAAATCTCCCTGTTTTCAGCATCATTATAAGGAGAGGGGCTATTCTGATCTCCTATGAAGTCCTCAAGTTCTGTGTCTTCATCACCAACAGGTGTCTGGAGTGCAATAGGGTCCTGTATGGCCCTGAAGACCTCCTCGACCTTCCTTGTGGGAACCTTAAGTTTCTTCGCTATCTCCTCATCAGTTGGCTCCCTCCCAAGCACTTGTGTCAGTTCTCTTGAAACCTTTGTTACCCTATTATAAAACTCCATCATGTGTACAGGTACCCTGATGGTCTTTGTCTGATCAATAAGTGCCCTTGTTATTGCCTGCCTTATCCACCACGTTGCATACGTACTGAATTTAAAACCTTTCTCATGCTTAAATTTATCAACCGCTTTCATAAGGCCGATATTGCCTTCCTGAATAAGGTCAAGGAGGGGCAGTCCTCTTCCAACATAGTTTTTAGCAATGTTTACCACAAGTCGGAGATTTCTTGTAATCAGTTCATTCTTTGCCTCACGTACATATGCCTGAACCTTATATATCCTTTCCCACAGGGATAGGAGGGCATCCGCCTTTATTCCAATCTCCGACTCAATCCTCTTGAATGTCTTCTGAGTACTGTCAGCCAGTGCCTGCATCTCAGCCACTTTAGAGATGTTGCTCCTCCTCTTCATCTTCTCATTCCTTATCTGAGCCTTCAGACTCTTAAGACTGCCACCATATCTTGAAAGTTCATCATTTATTGCTCTTACCTCTTTCACATATTCCTCAAGCCTCTCAAGTACTCTTTCTGTTACCTCTGTTGCCCTTTCATCCTCCTCCATCTCCTCCTCTGTATTAATAAGACTTTTCTCTATCTTCTTAGTAATGGAGAGAGGGTGTATTATCCCTCTTATTAGTTCTTTCCCTTCTACAAGTTTCTTGGCAAGCTCTACCTCTTCATCTTTTGTAAGGATAGATATATCACCCATTGATTGGAAGTAAGCCTGAACAAGATCCTCTGTTTTTTCATACTCATGAGCCTCTTCTGGCTCAACAAGAGGAACAGCTTCATCCATATCCACAACACGTACACCCATATCATGAAGAAGATCCATCAGATCTTCTATCTCATCAGGAGTGAAGAACTCAGCAGGTAGGGCATCATTTATCTCATCATAGGTAATTACCCCTCTTTTTTTACCAACCTCTAATATCTCATCAAAGACATCTTTTTCCTTCATTCTATCCACAACACCTCTCTTATAACACTTATACCACAAAAAACGCCCACATACAAGTGGGCTTTTAATTTTTTTATTCTGTATAGCTGACAACTGTTGGAGTTAAAGTAAGGGGGTCAAGGCTCACGGTCTATTAGTACTGGTTAGCTCAATCCGTTACCGGACTTACACACCCAGCCTATCAACCTGGTAGTCTACCAGAGACCTTCAGTGTCGATTACTCGACAGGGAGACCTTATCTTGAGGTGGGCTTCCCGCTTAGATGCCTTCAGCGGTTATCCCTTCCGGACATAGCTACCCAGCATTGCCGCTGGCGCGACAACTGGCACACCAGAGGTCCGTCCATCCCGGTCCTCTCGTACTAAGGACAGCTCCTCTCAAGTCTCCTACGCCCACGACAGATAGGGACCGAACTGTCTCACGACGTTCTGAACCCAACTCTCGTACCGCTTTAATGGGCGAACAGCCCAACCCTTGGGACCTACTTCAGCCCCAGGATGCGATGAGTCGACATCGAGGTGCCAAACCGGGCCGTCGATATGAACTCTTGGGCCCGATAAGCCTGTTATCCCCGGCGTACCTTTTATTCGATGAGCGATGGCCCTTCCACACAGAACCACCGGATCACTAAGCCCTGGTTTCCCACCTGCTCGACCCGTCGGTCTCGCAGTCAAGCCTCCTTATGCCTTTGCACTCAACGGCTGATTTCCGACCAGCCTGAGGAGACCTTTGGGCGCCTCCGTTACCTTTTAGGAGGCGACCGCCCCAGTCAAACTACCCGCCAGACAGTGTCCTTTCTCCGGATAACGGAGACAAGTTAGAACTCCAATCAAACAAGGGTGGTATTTCAAGGTCGTCTCCATCCTAACTGGCGTCAGGACTTCATAGACTCCCACCTATCCTACACATGTTTAACCAAAGTTCACTGCCAAGCTGTAGTAAAGGTGCACGGGGTCTTTCCGTCTAGTCGCGGGTAACCGGCGTCTTCACCGGTATCTCAAGTTCGCCGGGCCCCTCGCAGAGACAGTGCTCAAGTCGTTACGCCATTCGTGCAGGTCGGAACTTACCCGACAAGGAATTTCGCTACCTTAGGACCGTTATAGTTACGGCCGCCGTTTACCGGGGCT
>FWWM01008659.1_pt1 | contig 19371 bp, 13 predicted proteins | sample 2228351 | NCBI WGS metagenome assembly FWWM01 (sample SAMEA103939774, study PRJEB20133) | metagenome
CCGTTTTTCTGCCCCCGCCACGGGTGGAGCCTTGTCGCTCAAGGCTCACGAGTCAGACCCGGTGCCTAAAACCCCCGTTTACTGTCGAACGGCGGACAAACACGAGGCAATCAATGCTTCCCTCACCCCGCTCGTTCCGCGTCAGGCCGGGTGAGACCCTTCCCTTGAGACAAGGCGCTCGACCTCTGCCCCTAATAACGGGTGATACCATTGGCGGTTTTGCTCCCAATACTGGCGAAAGCGGGGTTGACGGAGCTCCAAGGCCAGAACCTGCATCCAATGTTCAAGAATGTCCTCTGGAATTACGCGGTAGCGTTTGGCCTGGATAATAATGCTTTCATACCAATCAAAACGTATCGCAAGGAGCCATTGCACGGCTTGGTCATCCGTGGGGTCGAGGGGCGTTGAGGCATCGGCCAACCTACTTCTGATCTCGGGGTGCTCTAAGAGCAGGGACGCATAATCATCGAACATCTTGACAATAGTCTGATAGGTGGCACTGGCAACGCCTTTCCGGAGATCACGAATCTGGACCCAAACGAAAAATAGGGACACCACCACTAACAAAGCACTAATCGCGGTTGATATCGCTGCAACGGCGTCCCAGTTCATCGGGGAGCCTTGGAGACGGACACGGTCTGCAGCCACTCCCTCCATCTCCAGCGGGGCGCCCATCCGACGTGCCGGGCGAAGGCTGTGGAGCTCAAGGGTGAATCCATTGGACCGAAGCCTTTTCGAATAGGACCTTGAAACCCGTAAAAGCGATGGAGAAGCTCGGCAGTCGGCAGATCAGTTCCATTGTCCGGCGCAGCAACGTAAAAACAATGGAAGGACAGGTTATTTGCTTTTATTGCGGCGAGCACGGCGGCCGACAGGTCGTCGACTACGATGTATGACCAGAGACCGTGAGCCCAAAGGGAGGGATCACGGGTCAGTTCCTCGTAAACGCCAATTTTCTCCGGAATCCAAACCCATGGGGGACGCAGGCAGACCACAGGTATCCCGGTTCGCGTGTGGAAGGCGCGGCACACCCGTTCGGCGAGGAGTTTACTAAGACCGTACGCGTCGTGTGCCAGTTCGGGATGGGTTTCGTCGATGGGGATGTAAAGGGGTTTCAACGGCACCTTCGCAAAGGCGAAGCCCAGCACGGACTCACTGGACATAACAACCAGCCTTTCGAAGCTACCAGTGGCGCCTACTGCTTCCAATAGGTTGTAAGTGCCGAAAACGTTTACTCTTAATATCTCCTCGTCCGAGCGATCGGTTGGGGCGACGATTGCAGCCAAGTGTACGATCTGCCTGCAACCGGCCCCCCGCAACGCCGACGTCAATCGCCCGGGGTCATCGGTGATGTCTGCCCAGATGAAAGAGTCACATGAATCCGGCTCCGGATCCGTTATATCGAGACCGACAACCCGCGATCCCCGGGCGCGCAGGTAGCGGCCAAGGTGCCGCCCTACCTGCCCGGCGATACCGGTGACCAAAACGCCCTCCCTTTCACCGTCGCCCACAAGCGCCTCGCTCCCTCCGACGAATCCGCGCGCCGCCTTTGTCACCCGCTCGCGGTGGCCGCGCTGCCCCACCGCGCGCCCGCCGCGTCATCCGAGTCGGTGCCCCCCCGCGCGGCGAAGTCGGCGTTGCTCCGCCTGCTAGCCTCCTCGCCGGGTTCCATGAACACCGCGCCGGCGCTGGCCGAGCTCACCATCCGGGCATAGCGGGCGAGGTACCCCGTGGCGATCTTGGGCGCCGGGGGCCGCCACTCGTCCCGCCGGCGCAGCAGCTCGTCCTCCGGCAACTGAATGACGAGCTGCCGGGCCGGAATGTCAATGGCGATCATGTCTCCCTCCTCCACCAGGGCGATGGGCCCGCCGGCCGCCGCCTCCGGAGAGACGTGCCCGATGGAAGCCCCCCGCGTGGCCCCCGAGAAACGCCCGTCGGTGATGAGAGCCACCTCTTTGTCCAGGCCCATGCCGGCCACGGCCGAGGTGGGCGTCAGCATCTCCCGCATACCCGGTCCCCCGCGCGGCCCCTCGTACCGAATGACGATAACGTCTCCCGGCCTGATCCGCCCGCCCAAGATGGCCTCCACCGCTGCCTCCTCGCTGTCGAAGACCCGCGCCGGTCCCCGGTGGCGGAGCATGGAGGGATCCACGGCCCCCGCCTTGACGACGGCGCCCTCGGGCGCCAGGTTGCCCCACAGCACGGCCAGCCCGCCGCTCCGCCCGTAGGGATCGTCGAGGGGGCGGATCACGCTCCGGTCCCGCACCCGCACCCCCTCCAGGCGCTCCCCGAGCGTCTCCCCCGAGGCGGTCAGGGCGTCCAGGCGCAACACGCCTGTCCCGGCTATGGTGGCCAGCACCCCCGACACGCCGCCCGCCCGGTCCAGGTCCTCCAGATGATGCGACCCGGCGGGGCTCAGTTTGCACACCTGCGGTACCCGGCGGCTCAGGTCGTCCACCTGCCGCAGGTCCAGGCGCAGCCCGGCGGCATGGGCCACGGCCGCCAGGTGCAGGATGGTGTTGGTGGAGCAGCCCACGGCCATGTCCAGGGCCAGAGCGTTGGCGAAGGCCTCGGGCGTCAGGATGTCGCGGGCCCGGACGCCGCGGCGCAGGAGCTCCATGACCCGCATCCCCGTCTCCTTGGCCAGGCGGATGCGCGCCGAATGGACGGCCGGGATGGTGCCGTTGCCCGGCAGGGCCATCCCCAGCCCCTCGGTGAGGCAGTTCATGGAGTTGGCGGTGAACATGCCGGCGCACGAACCGCAGCCGGGACACGCCTGCTCCTCCAGCTCGCGCAGCTCCTCCTCCGTCATGAGCCCCGCCTGAACCCTGCCCACGGCCTCGAACACATTGCTCAGGTCAACGGCCCGGCCGTCCACCCGCCCCGCCAGCATGGGCCCCCCGCTCACAAAAATGGACGGCAGGTTGAGCCGCGCCGCCGCCATCAGCATGCCGGGGATGATCTTGTCGCAGTTGGGAACAAAGACGAGGGCGTCCAGGGCGTGTCCCTCCACCATGACCTCGATGGAATCCGCGATGAGCTCGCGGCTGGCGAGGGAGAAGTTCATACCCCGGTGGTTCATGGCGATCCCGTCGCACACGCCGATGGTGGGAAACTCGATGGGCGTCCCGCCCGCCATGCGCACGCCCGCCTTGACGGCCTCCTTCACCTTGTCCAGGTGCATGTGGCCCGGCACCAGCTCGCTATACGCGTGGACCACGCCCACAAAGGGGCGCTCCATCTCCTCGTCGGTGAACCCGAGAGCCCGCAGCAACGCGCGGTGCGGCGCCCGCGTCAATCCCCTCTTCACGGTGTCCGAACGCAGCTCCACCATCACGCCCATCTTCCCTTCCCCCTCGCCCGCCCGCACCGGTCCTGTGCCCGGACGGCCTCGCCGCGGCAGCGCCGTCCCGGCGCCTCGCCGCAACCACTATGCCCGCCGCACCAGCGCCGCTCACCCGCGCCTCGCTGCAACCGCCCGGCAGGCCGGCTATACGGCTACCGTACCAGACTGGCCATCCACCGGCAACGCGCTCACCCATCCCTCGGCCGCGCCCGCGGCAGCTCTCGTAGCGATGACCGGCGGGACGGGGCCTCTCCTCAGCCGGCCTCCTCCGCTCCGCCGTCCTCCAAACCCGGCAGCCTACCGGGCAGGACCCGGTATCGGCGCGTCGCGTCCGCCACCGCCGCACCCCGCACTACCAGTTCCAGCAAAGCCGAGTACACCCGCCCCACCGACCACCCGAGAGCCTCGCGCAACTCGTCGGCATCTCTGGCCCCTTCGCTGAGGAGACGGTAGACAGTGACCGAAAATCCCCAGGACCGGTTGGCCAGGGAAGCGGCATCTCAACGAGCTTTGCGGGGAAGCCCGGAAGAGCGGCCGCGACCGCCTCGCGCTCGCGCCGCCTCACCTCGCGCCGGAGACGGCGGCGCGGCGGGGGCGTCCGAACCGTCGGCGGAGCCGCTCGCCCGCTCACCGGAGCCGCTCGCGCGGCCGGCGGTGGCGCCCGCCCCACCGGCCCGAGCCTCGACGCGGACATCGCGGCCGGTGCGCCGGGCGATGGCCACGTAGAGAGGGCTGGCCAGGAAAATGGAGGAGTAAGCGCCAAAGGCAACGCCCACCAAGAGCCCGAGGGCGAGGAAGTGAACCGTGCGCCCCCCGAAGAGATAGACGGCCAGCACGGCGAGGAGAGTGGTCACCACCGTGTTGACGGAGCGGACGAGCACCTGGTTCACGCTGTCATCCACCAGTTGCGCCAAGGGCTCGCGCCGGCGGCGCGCCAGGTTCTCGCGGATGCGGTCGAAGACCACGATGGTGTCGTTGATGGAGTACCCGAAAACGGTGAGCACCGCCGCCACGAAGGAGGTGTCCACCGGGATGCGGAAGAGGGAGAAGAAGCCCACCGTCAGGAAGACATCGTGCAGCAGGGCCACGATGGCGGCTACGCCAAAGCGCCATTCAAATCGAAGGGTGACGTAGATCAGCATCCCCAGGGTGGCCAGGCCCACCGCCAAAAGGGCTGCCCGCCGCAGCTCCGACCCCACCACCGGCGTGACCAGGTCGGTGCTCAGCACCTCCAGGGAACCGAGCCGTTGACGCAGGGCGGCGACGGCCTCCTGGCGCTGCGCCTCCTCCAGGGGCCGCGTGGTGATGAGGAACTCGCGGCCGCGGGATTCCTCCACCTCGCGGATGACGGAATCGGCCAGGCCGACGGAACCCAGGGCCTGGCGCACCTCGCCCACCGTGGCGGCGCGGGCGAAGCGCACGTCGAGGATGACGCCGCCCGTGAAGTCTATACCGTAGTTGAGCCCCTGCATAAGGAGCGAGACGGCCGCCACCGCCACCATGAGCACCGACACGGCGAACCAGAGGCCGCTGCGCCGCACCACCTGGAGCCGCAAGCGCCCCATCACGCCGCCACCCCGCTGCAGCCAAAGACGCGCGCCATCACGCCGTCACCCCGCCGCGGGCAAAGAAGAAGAGGGGCCCCGGCCGCAGGCCGGCGTTGACCAGCAGCCTGAGCACGAAGCGCGTGAGTGTGATGGCCGTAAACATGCTGAGGACGATGCCCACACCCAGGACGAGGGCGAAGCCGCGCACCGGCCCCGTCCCCAGCCAGAAGAGAATCAGGGCACCGAGGATGGTGGTGGCGTTGCTGTCGAAGATGGCCCGCCAGGCGTTGGCAAAGCCGGCGTCCAGGGCCGCGCGCATGGTCTTGCCCAGCCGCAACTCATCCTTGACGCGCTCGAAGGTGATGACGTTGGCGTCCACGGCCATGCCCAAGGAGAGGACGAAGCCCACGATGCCCGGCAGGGTTAGGGTGGCCTTGAGGGCCAGGAGGGCGCCCATCATGAGGAGGAGGTAGGCCGTGAGCCCCCACGCTGCCCAGAGGCCGGGAACGCGGTACCAGGCCAGTATGTAGGCCGCCACGGCGGCGAAACCGATGACGGCCGCCGTCTCGCTCTTTTGGAGCGAGTCCTTGCCCAGGGTGGGGCTGATGATCCTGTTCTCCATGAGGTCGAGCTTGACCGGCAGGGCGCCCGACTGAAGGGACACGGCCACGCGCTTGGCCTCGTCCTGGTTGGCGTAGCCGGTGATGACGGCTCGGCCGTTCTCGATGGGCTCGCGCACCTCCGGGTTCTGGATCATCTTGCCGTCCAGGAAGATCCCGATGCTCCGCCGCTGATCACCCTGAGGGAAGCCGGCCGCCTTGCGCGTGGCCTCGGCGAAGCGCCGCGAACCCTCGCCGCGAAACTGGAGGGTTACCACCCACTGGTTCGTGTTGGGATCTATCTCCCACCCCACGGCTCGCGTCACCAGGTCTTTGCCCGTGACGATGACCTTGCCCTCCGAGTCCTTGAACTCCAACACGGCCGTGCGGCCTATGGCCTCCAGGGCCTTCTCCGGGTCGCGGATGCCCGGCAGCTCCACGATGATGCGCCGCTCGCCCTGCCGCTGGATGACGGGCTCCGCCACCCCCAGGGCGTTGACGCGCTGCTCGATGATGGCCCGGGCCTGCTCCATGGCGCGGGCGGTGACGGGCATACCGGGCACGTCCCGGCCCTCGAAGACCACGTGCATCCCGCCCTGGATGTCAAGCCCCTTGCGAATCTTGCCCCACAGGGGATCAACCTTGAGCAGGTAAACGGCGGCCCCCGCGACGGCCGCCGTCAGCACCGCCAGTATGACGCCGCTGTGTCGCCTCCACCGGCCCGAGAACAAGGCCGCGCCCCCTCGTTCGCCCCACCTCGGCGTCGCGGCCCACCCGCACCGGAAACCGCCACGCCTCCAAAACCCAGACAAAGACCGAGGAACATTCTAAGAATCGGCCTTCTCCACTGTCAATTTTGAAAGGTGGCAACGCTGCCGGCACCGATGGCGCATGACGTTCACCGGCCGGCGGGAGCGCCTGTTGCACCGCGGCCATGCACCGGCGTTGGCGATTACCTTACGACCAGCGTGCGCAGGCGGTTGGCGGCGGCGCCCACCTCCAGCAGCCGCGGCAGGGCCAGGTCGCCGGCGGGCCTGCCCGGGAAGGGCGAGAGCACATCGAGCCCCCGCTCCTCCACCTCCGCCAAGGCGGCACCCAGGGCCTCGCGCAGGCTGCGGCGGCCGTCCATGTGCCGCCGGGCCGCCAGGCGCAGCAGGGCGGCGATGGCCCGGGTCTGCCCCGTCTCCACAAGCTGTTCCACCGCCGAGAGATCTATCTCCTCGCGCCCGAACTGGATCTCCTCCTGGCCGCGGGCCCGCACCTTCTCCTTCCGCCCCGCCCAGGCGTCGAAGCCGGCCGGCAGCGGGACGCGGGGCCGCGGCGCCGCCAGGGCCCGGGGCGCCTCCGGCTTCCTCCCCGTGGGCAGGGAAGCCGCCACCTCCCGGGCCCGCTCCGTCACGTCGCGGGGCTCGTAGGCGTCCATCATGATGACGGTGTCGGCCACGTCCAGGTAATCGCCGGACCCCCCGACCACGATGACGGAGGAAACCCCGAGGGAGCGGTGCAGCTCGCGCACCCGGTCCACGAAAGGCGTGATGGGCTCCCGGTCGCGGGCCACCAGGGCCTGCATGCGCGCGTCCCGGATCATGAAGTTGGTGGCGCTCGTGTCCTCGTCCAGGAGGAGGCAGGTGGCGCCCAGCTCCAGGGCCTCGACAATGTTGGCGGCCTGGGAGGTGCTGCCGCTGGCGTTGTCGGTGGAGAAGCGTGCCGTGTCCTGTCCGTCCGGGAGGTTCGTGATGAAGGCGCTGATGTCCACCTTCTCCACGCGGCGGCCGTCCTCGGCCCGGATCTTGACGGCTCCCGGCACCGTAACGCAGAGCTCGCGGCCGTCGCCCGGCACGTGGTCGTAGACCCCCCGCTCCAGCGTGCGCAGAAGGGTCGACTTGCCGTGATACCCGCCGCCGGTGATGACGGTGACGCCGGCCGGCACGCCCATGCCCGTCACCGGACCGCCGTTGGGCAGATGCACCTGCACGCGCAGCCGAGCCGGCGAGGCGAATGGCCGCGCCCGCTCCGCCGGCAGGGGCAGGTCGCTGGCGCCGCTCCGCCGCGGCAGGATGGCGCCCTCCCGCACAAAAGCGACGAGACCCATTTCGGCCAGCCTTCCCCGCAGGAACTCCTGGTCCTCGGCCAGCTCGCACCAGCGCCGCAGCTCCCCCGCCCAGCCGCCCCGGTGCACCAGGGCCTCCCTCGCCAGGGCGGGGACCGCCTCGCAGAGCAGTTCCTCCGCCTCCCGGCCCAGCACCGTCCGCCCGGCGGCCGGCAGCCCCACGCCGAAGCGGGCCTCCACCTCGCCCCGGTGCACCACCACGGCCGAACGCCGGAGCATCTCCTGCCCGGGCCGGTAGACGGCGATGACCCCGCTCTTGCCGGACCCCCGCGCGCCGCGCCCGGCGGCCGCCGCCCGCGCCGCCAGCCGACGCAGCAGGTAGTCCTCCAGCCCCCGCCGCCGGGCCCCGCCGGACCAGCTCTCCGGCGGCAGGCCGGCCACCGCCGCCGGCACCGTGACCCGCACGGCCGAGGGCGCCGCGAAGGGGTCGGCCTGGGCGTGGTCCAGGTGCAGGACCAGGTCGCCGAAGTCGTAGCTTCCCTCGCAGTCCCGGTAAGCGCCGTAGCCCCGCCCGTCTATGCGGCGCAGGGTTTCCCTCAACCGCCGCGCGTCCCAGGCCCGTTCCTCCCTCACGCCGCCCAAGCCCTCCTTTTGAGCCGTATATAAAGCGCACCCTTCCCCGCCGGTGGTCGCCCGCCCGTAACGAGAGCAAGGGCCGTACCGGGCGCGCTCCGCCATCACGGAGTATACAGGCTGCCGCCCGGTGGGTCCGCCCGTCCCCGCGCCCGTCACAACCTCGCCCGGCCGGGAACTCCGCCGTGTTTCTCCCCTGCCCGCAGGAAACAATAGCCCCGTGGGCGAGATCCTCGATCCCCGTCGCTATCTGACGGGCCGCGAGCGCCAGTTCTCCGTGCCCGGCATCCTGGCCACCTTCCACGAGCAGGACCGGGCCCAGGCCGCCAAGCGCGCCCTGGAGGAAGCCGGGTTCCGCCACGTGCAGGTGGACGAAGTGAGCTGGCGGCCGGCCGAAACGGGTTCCCTGCGCGAGCAGCCGTGGCCTTGGAGCATCACGGGGGAACCCGACAAGGATCGCCGCGGCCTCGTGGCCCAGGATCCCTCCGTCAGCGGCACCAGTCTCGGCGGCGAGGACGTGATCCACGGCTATCACTACCTGCTCACGGTGGCGGCGCCGCGCAGCGAACACGGGCGCGCGCTGGCCATCATCCGCCGTCACGGCGGCAACGTGGACAGCGGCGGTCCCCGCTGAGCACCGACCGCTCACCCCTCCCGGCCGCGCCCCACTGAGCCGCCGCCGGCGCACAGCCCGCCTGAGCCCGCTCCTCTCCTGAAATTGCCACCCTGCCGCGGCAGGTATTCGCTTTGTCCGGCGCGAAGAGCAAATCCACGTAAAAACAGGGGCTTTTTGTAAGCCCCGGACACGGAGGTAGGCCGAGCTTGCCTTACCTTGCCTGCTACCAACGAACACTTCGCCAAGGATCTGGCGCCATACCCTCGGCCCGGCGCACCTCTTTGGGCCTGGCTCTGTCCGTGACCGTCACCCTTGTGACGCTCCTTTCGTCACCGGCCACCCAGGCGGCCGTGACGGCGCTCGCCCAGGGGCAGGGACGGCAGGTGACCGTGGCTGTCAACGGCCGGGAACTGCCGTGGCAGGCGCGCCTGTGGCAGGGCGTTCTCCTGGCCCCCGTGCGGGCCTTGGCCGAATCCCTGGGCGCTCACGTAACCTGGAACGCGGCCACCTCCCAGGTGGTGCTGCGCAAAGGAAACCACGAGGTGAGGCTGCGGGTGGGGAGCCCCTGGGCCGTGGTGGACGGTCGGCGCGTCGAGTTGCCGTGGGCTCCCTTCCTGGACGGCGGGCGCCTGCACGCGCCGGCCCGCTTTGTCGCGACGGCTCTGGGCGCCGGCCTGAGCCTGGACATCACCCTCGCGCGGGCCGTGATAAAGGAAATATTGCCTCCCGCGCCGACGGCCGCCACGGCCGCCCCCGCCACTGCCCCCGTGGCCCCCAACTCTTCGGCCGCCCCGGCGTCCACCGCTCCAGCGGCTGAGGCCTCAGCAGCTGCGGCCTCAGCGGCTGCGGCCGCGCCCCCCCCGACGGCCGGCGGCGGGCCCGCAACAGCTGCGAGCACACCCTCGGCCGCCACCGCCGCCTCCGCGGCCGCCACCCCCTCGGCCGCCGCCGCGCCGGCGCCGACCCGGACGCAGGCCCAGGCTCAAGCACCGGTCCAGGCAACCGCCCAGCCGGCGGCGCCGACCCAGGCCGCTCCCGCCCCCCGCCCGGCGGCGGCACTGCCGCCTCGCCTTGCACTGGCCTATTACCCGGTGGACTACGACGGGGACATGCTCGCCAACCAGTCCCTGGCCCGCTACGGCGCCAGCGTGGACGTGGTGGCCCTCTTCGGCTACCGCCTCCTGCCCGACGGCGGCCTGGACGGAGGCCCAGCCGCCCGCCACCTCCCCACCCTGCTCACCCTCACCCGCCGCGGCGGGCAGCGCATCCTGGCCGTGATCCACAACGCCGCCGGAGGCGGCTTCGACCGCGCCGCCGTCTCCGCCTTCCTGGCCGACGCCCGCGCGCGGCAGAAGGCCGTGGCGGCTATCGTGCGTCTCATGGAGGACGGCTTCGCCGGCGTCAACCTCGACCTCGAGAACGTGGCGCCCTCGGACCGCGCCCGCCTCACCGACTTCGCCGGCCAGCTGGCCGCCGCCCTCCGCGACAAGGGCTACCTCTTCACCATGGCCGTACCGGCCAAGACATGGGACGACCCCAACAACGGCTGGAGCGCCGCCTACGACTACGCCGCACTGGGGAGGATAGCCGACCTCCTGGTGATCATGGCCTACGACGAGCATTGGGCGGCCGGGCCCGCCGGACCGGTCGCCTCCCTCCCCTGGGTGCGGAACGTGGCGCAGTACGCCGCCGCCACCATCCCCGCCGCCCGCATCCTCCTGGGGATAGCGGCCTACGGCTACGACTGGCCGCCCTGGGGCGGCGCGACGGCCCTCAGCGCCCCGGGGGCGGAACGCCTGGCCGCCCGCAACGGCGCCGCCCCACGGTGGGACGCGACGGCTCAGGTGCCCTTCTTCCGCTACCTGGACTCGGCGGGCCTGGAGCACACCGTGTACTACGAAAACGCCTCCAGCGCCGCGGCCAAGGTGGACCTGGTCCTGCAAAAAGGCCTGCGCGGCGTGGCCGTGTGGCGGCTCGGCCTGGAGGACCCGGCCCTCTGGGGGATGATGGACTCCAAACTCCGGTGAGCGCGCTGAACGCGAGGCCTGCCGGGTGGATAACGTGGCTAGTAGTATTTTTTCACCTACGCCAGCTGCTGGAGGCCGGGCCGTCCGGTGAGATACACTCGTTTCGCATCATACAGCATTTCTGCTGTATACGGCACTGCTATAGGAAGTGCTGTCTAAGCCGGTGCTGTAGGAAATGCTGTATACGGCGGTGCTGTAGGATTTGCTGTAAACACCCACTCAATGTGTCCATGACCGCCCCCACGCGCGGCCGCGGCCCTGTGGGGGAGATGCGGGTATCCGTGGGCGAGGCAGGTCCATGTCCACACCGGACGCTAACTGTGCGCCCGTCCCGCCGCGGCCTGCTCGGCGTAAAAGTCCGCCAGCCGGCGGGCAAAGGCCCGTACGCTGTGTTCCTCCGCCTGGCGCAGGCCACCGGCGCGGCAGCGCGCCGCCAGCTCGCCGTCGCGCAGGAGCGCCCCCATGGCCTCGGCCAGGGCCTCGGGTCGCCGTTCGCAGAGAAGCCCCGTCTCGCCGGAACGGACCATCTCCGGCAGTGCCCCCACCCGCACCGCCGCCACGGGCGTGCCGCAGGCCATGGCCTCCAGCACCGCCAGGGGGAAACCCTCGTACTGTGAGGCCACGACGGCCACGTTCAGGGCGGCCAGGACCGTTTCCACGTCCCGCCTCTCTCCGAGAAAGAGCGCCCGCCCCGGCGGCAGGAGCGAGCGGGCCAACTCCTCCAGGCTGCGCCGGTAGTCCGCCTCGCCGCTGCCTACGATGAGGAAGCGGACGTCGCCGGCTTCCCCCCCGTCCGCCGCCAGCAGCGCCGCCGCCCGCAAAAAGAGATCGTGCCCCTTCACCGGGTGCAGCCGCGCCACCATGCCCACCAGGCGCGCGCCCGCCGGCAGGTCAAGCTCACGCCGCAGGCGCGCCGCGGCTTCCCCGTCGGGGCGAAACCGCTCCGTGTCCACCCCGCCCGGTATGACCCGGATCCGCTCGGCCGGGAAGCCGCCGGCCACGAGCCGCTCCGCCAGGGTCCGGGAGACGACGGCCACGCCGCGGGCCAGGGGCAGCGTGGCCCGCTCTAGGGCGGCGTAGGCCAGCCGCTGCAGCGGGCGCGGATAATCCAGCTCCAGGAGGCTGTGCACGGTGGTGACGGAGGGAATCCCCGCCGCGGCCGCCATTGTCCGGCCGAAGAGGTTGCCCCGCACCCCGTGGGTGTGGACCAGGACGGGCCGCTCCCGGCGGAGGAGTCCAGCCAGCGATGGAAAGCCGGCCAGCCCCCGCGCCAAGAGAAAGGCCCTTCCCTCCGCCCCCAGCTCGTGCCACAGGCGGCCGGGATAAAAGCAGGCCACGGCGCACCGCCAACCGAGATCGTCCAGGTGGCGAACGGCGTTGAGGACGTACCGCTCGGCGCCGCCGAACTCGCCGCCCCCGATCACGTGCAGCACCGGTGCCCTTGTCAAGGCCCGCCCCTTTCCCCTTTAATACCGCTGCCGGTCAAGACGCCGTCCCGGAGGCCTTGCCCTTTGGCCGACGTGCTGATCCTGGGCTATTACGGCTTTGGCAACGTGGGCGACGAGGCCGTCCTGGCCGCCCTGGTGGATCTGCTGCGCCGGGTCCGCCCCGACCTACGCCTCGCCGTCCTGACGGCGGACCCCGCCGGCACCGCCGCCGCTCTGCCCGTCACGCCCGTGGACCGCTGGCGCCCTGCCGCCGTCCTGGGCGCCCTGCGCCGCTCGGACCTTCTCCTGGCGGGGGGAGGCTCCCTCCTCCAGGACGCCACCAGCCTCCGCTCCCTCCTCTACTACGCCTCCCTCATCCTAACCGCCAGGGCGTGCGGCAAGAAAGTGGCCCTCTTCTCCAACGGCCTGGGACCGCTCCGGACGGCGCCGGGCCGCGCCCTGGCCTTGGCCGCGCTGCGGAGCGCCCATTATATCAGCCTGCGGGACACCCTCTCGCTGGCGCGCCTCGACGCCATGGCACCCCGGCTCGCCACCCGGGCAGAGGTGGTGCCCGACCCCGCCTTCTCCCTCGAGCCCGCCCCCGCGGCCGCCGCCGACGCCCTCTCCCTTCTGGCCGCCGCCGGCGCCGACCCGCACCGCCCCTTCCTCGCCGTGTGCCTGCGCCCCTGGACCCGGCCGCCCGCTACGGCGGCCGATCTGGTGCCCCTCCTGGCCGCGGCCCTGGACCGCGTGGCGGAGGAAACCGAATACGGCGTCCTCTTTCTCCCCCTGCACCGGGGCAGCGACGCTCCCCTCTCCCGCGCCGTGGCGGCCGCCATGCGGCGGCCGGCTTTCGTCCTGGACCCCGCCCCCCCGCCCCGCTCCCTCATGGCCGTGCTCGGCCAGGCCCGCGCTGTTGTGGCCATGCGCCTCCACGCCGCCATCCTGGCCGCCGCCCAGGGGGTGCCGTCCCTCGGTCTCGCCTATGATCCCAAGGTTGAGGGAGTGTTGGGCGACCTGGCCCTGCCGGCCCTCGCCCCCGCCGAGCTGACCGGGGAGACCATGGCGGACGCCCTCCTCGACCTCTTCCGCCGCCGCGACGAACTGGCCGCCCGTCTCACACCCACGGTGGCCGCCTATCGCCGCCGGGCCGCCGCCGCCGCAGCCGACCTGCTCCGCCGCCTCCTTCCCCCGCCGTGACCGGCCCGCGCCTCCGCCAGCACGGCCAGGCAAAACCGCGGCAGTGCCAGCATGCGCCGCCAGCGCCACGGCTGCGTGAGCAGCCGGTGGAACCACTCCAGGTGGAGCCGCCGCCAGGCCGCCGGCGCGCGCCGCACTCTCCCCGCCAGCACGTCCAGCGCCCCGCCCACGCCCACGGCCACCCGCACGCCAAGGCCCTCCCGCCAGCGCCGCAGCCATTTCTGATCGCGGGGAAACCCCATCCCGCACACCAACAGGTCCGCCCCCGAACCCGCCACCGCCGCCGCCACGGCGGGCGCCTCGTTCGGCCCAAAGTACCCGTGGTGACAGCCCGCCACGCGCAGCCCCGGCCAGCGCGCCCGCGCCCGCCCCGCCGCCTCTTCGGCCACTCCCGGCCGCCCGCCGAGGAAGTAGACGCCGCCGCCGCGCCGGGCCAGGTGCCCGAGCAACAGTTCCAGCAGATCCACACCCGTGACCCGCTCCGGCACCGGGTTCCCCAGCGCGCGCGCCGCCCAAACCACGCCAATGCCGTCCGCCAGGGAAAGGTCGGCCTCCCGCAGGGCCGCCGTGAGCTCGGCGTCACCCCGCGCCGCCATGATGATCTCGGGATTGGGGGTCAGCACAACCCGTGTCGCGGGGCGAACGGACGGGGGACCCTCCCGCGCACCATCCGGCCCACCGTCCCGCGCGCCATCCGGGACGCCGCCCCGCGCACCGTCCGGCGCAACACCCTGCACGCCAGCCGCCGCGGCGTCATGCGCACCGTCCAGCCAGCGCGCCGCCAGCCCCGCGGCTTCCTCCAGGGAGAGCGCGTCCACGGGCACGCCCAGGATGAAGACCCGCCGCAACACCCCGCTCACCGCCCCGCCGGCCCGGCCGCCCGCGGCCCCGCCCGGCAAACCGCCCGCCCGGCCGCCCGCGGCCCCGCTCACCGCCCCGGTCACCGCAGGGCGGCGGCCCGCTGCTCCAGGTAGGCGTAGATGAAGCGGTCCAGGTCCCCGTCCATGACAGCCTGCACGTTGCCCACCTCGACCCCCGTCCGGTGGTCCTTGACGAGGGTGTAGGGCTGGAAGACGTAGGACCTGATCTGGTGGCCCCAGGCGATCTCGCCCTTCTCGCCCCGCAGCTCGCGCATCTGCCGCTCCCGCTCCTCCTCCCGCAGCCGCAAAAGCCTGGCTTTGAGGATGCGCATGGCCGTGTCGCGGTTGGCGTGCTGGGAACGCTCGTTCTGGCAGGTGACCACGATGCCAGTGGGCAGGTGGGTGATGCGCACCGCCGACTCCGTCTTGTTGACGTGTTGCCCGCCGTGCCCGCTCGCCCGGAAGGTGTCCACCCGGATGTCCTCCGGATTCACCTCCACCTCGTCCGCCTCCTCCACCTGCGGGAGGACGTCCACCGAGGCAAAGGACGTATGGCGCCTGGCCTGAGCGTCGAAGGGCGAGATGCGCACCAGCCGGTGCACGCCGCCCTCCGCCCGGAGAAAGCCGTAGGCGTAGGGCCCCTTGACGGCGATGGTAGCCCCCTTGATCCCCGCCTCCTCCCCCTCCAGGTAGTCCAGCACCTCCACCTGGAAGCCGCGGCGCTCCGCCCAACGCACGTACATGCGCATCAGCATCTCCGCCCAGTCCTGGGACTCGGTCCCCCCGGCCCCGGGGTGGAAGGAAACGATGGCATCGTGGGAGTCATACTCCCCCGTCAGGAGCACTTCCAGGCGTAGCTCGCGGGCCTCCTCCCGCAGCCGTTCGAGCCTTTCCTCGGCCTCCCGTCGCAGGTCCGGATCCGGCTCCTCCCCGACCTCCTCCAGCAGCTCCACGGCCGCCTCCAGGTCGCCGACGCCCCGCTCCAGCTCACGCCAGCGTCTCACCGGCTCCTTGAGCAGGGCCAGCTCCCGCATGGCCCGCTGCGCAGCCGCCTGGTCCGCCCAAAAGTCGCCAGCCCCGGCCCGCTCCTCCAGTTCCTCTATGCGCGCCTCCTTGCCGTCGAGGTCAAAGAGACCTCCTGAGAGCGGCAACCTCTTGCCGTAGTTCCGTTACCTGGCGTCGCAGCTCGTCCGCCAAAAACATCCCTATCACCCTCTTTCAGGTCATTCCGGCCGCCCACCCCCCGCTGCTGCTGCCCAAACGCCACGGCGGCCACCGCGGCGGCCGGCCACCCCCGCCTCAGGCGCCGCAACACCGCTTGTACTTCTTGCCGCTGCCACACGGGCAGGGGTCGTTGCGCCCCACCTTGGGGCCGACCCGGCGGGGCTCCCGGCGGCCGTTGGCCTCAACCGCCCCGCCCGCCGTCGCCACCCCCGGCGGACCCATGTCGCCCACCGCCTCATCGAACCCGGCCGCGGCCACGGCCCCAAAGCCGCCCCCCGCCAGGACCAGCGCCGGCCCCCGCGCCGCCGCCGCGTCCGCCACCACCCGCTTGCGGGCCAGGGGCACCACCGCCGCCTCCCGCTCCGCCCGCTGCGCCGCCAGGGAGGATGCCGACCGCAGCACCTCCCGGGCCACACCCGCCTTGATGGCCTCGATCATCTGCTGAAACATGTCAAAGGCCTCATGCTTATACTCCACGAGCGGGTCCTTTTGCCCGTAGGCTCGCAGCCCGATGCCGTCCCGGAGCTCGTCCATGGCCTCCAGGTGCTCGATCCAGCGCTCGTCCACGGTGCGCAGGACCACCACCCGCTCCAGCTCCCGCATCAGCTCCTCGCCCAGGGCCTCCTCGTACCGCTCGTACTCGCGCCCCAGGCGGCCCAGGATCTCGTCCCGCAGCGCCTCCGGCCCGAGCCCCTCCAGGTCCTCCGCCCGCACCAGCCCCGCCGGGGCGAACTCCTCCAGCGCCCGCACCAGCGCCGCCAGGTCCCACTCCTCGGGATCGGCCTCCGCGGGAGCGTGGGCCGCCACCGCCCGCTCCACCTGCTCCCGCATCATGTCCAGGACGGCCTCGCGCAGGCTCTCCCCCTCCAGCACCCGCCGGCGCTGGCCGTAGATGACCTGCCGCTGCTGGTTCATCACGTCATCGTATTCCAGGACGTGCTTGCGGATCTCGAAGTTGCGGTTCTCCACCCGCTTTTGCGCCCGCTCCACGGCCCGCGTAACCAGCCCGCTCTCGATGGGCTCGTCGTCCTGCACGCCCAGCCGGTCCATAAAGCCCTTGACCATGTCGGCCCCGAAGATCCGCATCAGGTCGTCTTCCAGGGAGAGATAAAACCGGGACGAGCCCGGATCCCCCTGCCGGCCGGACCGGCCCCGGAGCTGGTTGTCTATCCGCCGGCTCTCGTGCCGCTCGGTGCCGATGATATGGAGGCCGCCCACGGCCACAACCCGCTCGTGCTCCGCCTCCGTCTCCCGCTTTTTCTCCGCCAGCACCTCGAGGTAGCGCGCCCGCGCCTCGGCCACCTCGGGGGAAGCCGGCTCCGTGTACAGCTCCACCGCCGCCGCCATCACCTCGGGCGGATAGCCATGCCGGCGCAGCTCCTGTCGCGCCAGGAACTCCGGGTTGCCCCCCAGCAGGATGTCGGTGCCGCGCCCCGCCATGTTGGTGGCGATGGTGACGGCCCGGTGGCGCCCCGCCTGGGCGACGATCTCGGCCTCCTTTTCGTGGTACTTGGCGTTGAGCACCTGGTGGGGGATGCCCTCCCGCTTGAGCATGGCCGAGAGGCGCTCCGACTTTTCGATGGAGACGGTGCCCACCAGCACCGGCTGGCCCCGCTCGTAGCATTCCTTGATCTCCCGCACCACGGCGCGAAACTTGGCGTCCTCGGTCTTGTAGACTACGTCGGGATGGTCGGTACGGATCATGGGCATGTGGGTGGGGACCACCGTCACGTCCATCTTGTAAATTTTTTGGAACTCTTCCTCTTCGGTGGCGGCCGTGCCCGTCATACCGGCCAGCTTGCGGTACATGCGGAAGTAGTTTTGCAGGGTGATGGTGGCCAGGGTCTGGCTCTCCCGCTGGATGCGCACGCCCTCCTTGGCCTCCACGGCCTGGTGCAGGCCGTCGGACCAGCGCCGCCCCCACATGAGCCGGCCCGTGAACTCGTCCACGATGATCACCTGGCCGTCCTTGACGACGTACTGGCGGTCCAGGTGGTACAGCTCCTTGGCCTTGAGGCCGTTGACCAGGTACCGCGAGAGGTCCATGTTGTCGTCGGCGTAGAGGTTCTTGACCCCCAGCGCCTCCTCCACCTTGCGCACGCCCTCCTCGGTGGGCGCCACAGAGTGGGCCTTTTCGTCCACGGTGTAGTCCACGTCCCGTCGCAGCCGCTGCACGATGCGCGCGAACTTGTAGTAGAGGTCGGTGGGCCGCTCCGCGTGCCCCGAGATGATGAGGGGCGTGCGCGCCTCGTCAATGAGGATGGAGTCCACCTCGTCCACGATGGCGTAATTGAGCTCCCGCTGCACGAGCTCGTCCCGGTAGAGGGCCATGTTATCCCTGAGGTAATCGAAGCCGAACTCGTTGTTGGTGCCGTACGTGATGTCCGACTGGTAGGAGCGCCGCCGCTCGGCCGCGGTGAGGCCGTGCACAATGAGGCCCACCGAGAGGCCGAGGAAGCGGTAGATCTGCCCCATCCACTCGCTATCGCGGCGGGCCAGGTAGTCGTTGACCGTCACCACGTGCACGCCGTGCCCCTCCAGGGCGTTGAGGTAGGCCGGCAGGGTGGCGACGAGGGTCTTGCCCTCGCCTGTCTTCATCTCCGCCACCTTGCCCTCATGCAGGACCACGCCGCCCATGAGCTGCACATCGAAGTGGCGCATCCCCAGCACCCGCCGGGAAGCCTCCCGCACCACGGCGAAGGCCTCCGGCAGAATGTCGTCCAGGGACGCGCCGCGCTCCAACCGTCCGCGGAACTCGGCCGTCCTGCCGGCCAGTTCCCCGTCGGACAGCGAGGCCACCTCCGGCTCCAGGGCGTTAACCTGCTCCACCACGCCCCGCAGCCGCCGCAGCTCCCGCTCGTTCTGGTTAAGAACCCGTTTTAGAAGGCCCAGCACACCCAACGCCTCCGCAGCGCCGCCGTCCGAAGCGCCAAGCCCCCGTCGGCGGTCGGCCGCCGCACTCGCCAGCCAAGTTTAGCACGCCGCTTTGCTTCCTGCAATTGCCAGCGACTGCCGGAGTGACGGGTCCAGGCGCTGTCACGGAACCCGAATGCGACACTGTTACGGAAACCAGAGGGGCGCCGTCACGGGAACTCGAATGCAGAGCCGTTTCGGGAACCCGAGGGCGGCGCCGGCACACCCCCCGCGGCGGCCGCGCACCGCCCCCTGCCCCGCCGGGCACCGCGCCGCCTCAGCGCAAAGGCTCGATGAGACCGTAGCCACCGTCGCGCCGCCGGTAGACCACGTTGATCTCGGCCGTGCCGGCGTTCTCGAAGACGTAAAAGTCGTGGCCGAGAAGATTCATCTGCAGGATGGCCTCCTCGGGCTCCATGGGCTTGACGGGGAAGCGCTTGGTCCGCACCACCGGCAGGGGTTCCTCCTCCGCCTCCGCCGGCCCGCCCGGTCCCGCCGCCTCGGTCACCAGGCCGCGGGCCGTGCCCTCCCGCCGGAGCTTGCGGTTGATGCGGGTCTTGAATTTGTGAATCTGCCGCTCCAGCTTGTCTATGATGGCGTCAATGGAGGCGTACATGTCCTCGCTGGCCTCCTCGCCCCGCAGAACGAGGCCGTCCAGCGGCACCGTGACCTCGGCTATGTGCCGGCCCTTTTCCGCCGTCAAGGTCACCTGCGCCGTCAGCGGCCGATAAAAGTACCGGTCCAGCCGCGACAGCTTCCGCTCGGCGTACTCCCGCAGCGCCTCGGTCACCTCGATGTTCCGCCCCGTGATCAGGCATTGCACGCGCGACCCCTCCCTCGCCCTTTGCCGATATGATACCGCACCCCCGCCGCCTCGCCCTCCCCGCGCGCCGCGCCCCGCCCGCCGCCGCGCGCCGCGCCGCCTCCCG